>JDSF01000250.1_pt1 | contig 30318 bp, 35 predicted proteins | sample 199441 | NCBI WGS metagenome assembly JDSF01 (sample SAMN02592751, study PRJNA231836) | bioreactor metagenome | isolation source: continuous culture bioreactor denitrification-DNRA | place: Germany: Bremen
TTAAATATCGGCTTTGCATAGCAGTAGCTATCTTTGTTGGTTTTACTTATAAGGATGTATCGAAGATGCGCCGACGTGGCTCAATTGGCAGAGCAGCTGACTTGTAATCAGCAGGTTATCGGTTCAAGTCCGATCGTCGGCTTTGCGTGGACCTTTAGCTCAGTTGGTTAGAGCAACCGGCTCATAACCGGTTGGTCCGGGGTTCGAGTCCCTGAAGGTCCATCATTTAAATAAAGAAATGTAAATGTTTAACTAGTTAGGCCCAGTGGTTCAGTTGGTTAGAACGCCGGCCTGTCACGCCGGAGGTCGAGGGTTCGAGTCCCTTCTGGGTCGCTTAGTGACAGTTACACTCCATTGCCTGGGTGTGGCTCAGTTTGGTAGAGCGCTAGAATGGGGTTCTAGAGGTCGCAAGTTCAAGTCTTGTCACCCAGACCAAACGTAACTAAAACTTAATAGGGCGCATAGCTCAGCTGGGAGAGCACCTGCCTTACAAGCAGGGGGTCACAGGTTCGAGCCCTGTTGCGCCCATTAAATGCCGGAGTGGCGGAACTGGCAGACGCACAGGACTTAAAATCCTGCGATCCTTACCGATCGTACCGGTTCGATTCCGGGTCTCCGGCATTAGTATTACTTGCACCTAAGGTGCTTTTTATTTTAAAAATTATATTATTTGTGCGCATAGCTCAGCTGGATAGAGCGTCTGACTACGGATCAGAAGGCCGGGAGTTCGAATCTTCTTGCGCACGTTAAGAGTCCTTTTACTTGCAGTAATGTGGGTAGAGGGGTTTTTTATTGCGTAAATACTGGGTTTACGGGGTTTTAGGGCATAATTAAAGGACTAATACATATATAGTACAAGTCCTTAATTTTCACCTAAAATCAGGTGTAGAAAGTTTCGTAAATCTTTTGAAATAGATCCTTATCTAGCCTATGAATGTTGTTTTTTACCAGCCGATAAAAGAGTTGCTTAACCACATTGTGAGTTATGGCTTTAGGTTCTCGTCTCGGACGAAGTTAAATTATAAATTACCATTCTCTAAGTATTTTTTTTGCTTCTTTTATTGCCTCTAATTCTCTTTGGTTTATGTATTCTTCATACTCATACTCTTTCTCAAGAACTTTTATAGCCTTATCTATAGAATACCATTCCACTTGATATCCTTGTTCCAATTCATCTGGCATGAACTTAGGTTCTTGAATATCTCCGACTAATTTTGTAAGATAAAAATATGTTGTTTGCTTCATTTTTTCTTTGTTTTAAGTTTTCAACGACTATCCCTAACTCACTAATAATCTCAACATTTGCGCCTGTTTCTTCTTTTAACTCTCGATACAAGGCTTCTTCAACATTTTCATTTGAATCCACACCACCACCTGGTAACATATGAAAATACATGTTTGTCAAATTCATTAGAATTATTTCTTTTTTATCATTTAAGACTATACCTGTAGCTCTATTTCTTTCTTCAAATTTACCATTTAATTCTTCTCCAAAAGTATTTAATTTTTTCATTTTCTTCTCCTCTTCAAACAATACCAATTACTAGTTTTTTACTGAATTAAAAGATCTAATATTATAACACATATCTTTGAACAAGCTATTATCTTTTTTAGCCTTGTTACAAAGGAATACTTTTGTGCTACATATATTATAGAATAGATATAAAGAGAATACAACGAAAAACGAAATGAACATTGATTCAATTGTATCCAATGCGTCTACCGAAAAAATAGAGTATGTAATGCACATCTGCTAATATCTTCATATTACCAATCCTTTTCATGAATTTAATAACCATCAATAAAAAGGTAATATTGTTTTAACTAGCGCATTTTTAATAATTCATTTTGAATTCCTTCTAGAACCCTTTTCACAAACATTAAAATCAATGTGTTTGACATTTTTTATTTTTTTACTAATACCAAGAAATTTAACTATTGCTTTATTATTTGCATTTGGATTTAATTTGAATATTTGTTCTGTTACTCGATTAATCGCCTCTTGATGACCTATCTCATCAGATAAAGCAAAAAACTTCTTTTCCAAAGAAATCTTCTGTCCTGCAAAAAAGTTGTAACGGGCCACCCATATTTTTCACCAGCTTTAGACAATTTATATTTTTGGCCACTAATCGTAATAAACATTTTCATTTGCAACAGAGTTATTGCTGAATCAATTTTTGATTTTTTGACTCTTATCCAATCCTAGGCTCATTTTAATTTCATATAATGATATGTTAGGCGTATCGTTAACTAAATCATAAATTCTTTTAGCAAGGTTACTGATTAAGCCATCATAATACATATCGTTAAAAGATTTATTTTCCCTACGAATTGCAATGAAATATGGATACCACTCCTTAGTAATCCATCCACCTTTATTAAAAAATAATTTACTATACGCTAAGTCATTACATTCAGTAATTCCACGTATTCGCCATATCCATGGGTCTGTTTCTGCATTCCCAGTATGAAATACCAGGTTATTTGAGAAGTAATCACATAGCGAAAAAATACCCTCATTATTGCTACCACCCATTGAAAATCCAACTTTTCTCAATGCTGAACAAAAAGAAGAAAATGAATCTATACTGTGTATTTGCATACTGATATCCTCCTTAGAGCTTATTAATTGGTTTAACTGCTTTCCATATATATCGCCATTGTTTTAATGCGAGATTACCATTAACTAAACTATTATTAATCTTAGTTTGAAGTTCTTCTTTGAATTGAGGTAATGTGTAATCCGGATTTCCTGGTATAGCAGAAATATATTTTATAAATTGTTCTTTATTTGGGAAATACATCATTGCTTGATCAAATTCCTCAATTTCTATATTAATGAAATTATTATTTTTCAATCTTTCTTTTACTTTTTCCATTTCTCCAGAGTGAATCCCAAATATTTTGCCTCCTGGTTGAAGAATTCTACTATGATTGATAATAGAGGTAGGTCCTCTTCTGACATAAATCAAATCAAATTGCTCATCTTCAAATGGCAATGGTTGCTCACTTTTAGTCCACGCATATACAAAGTCGACATGGTTTACGTTGCTTTCTTTCAATATAGACGATGCAATTTTAAGCAGTTCTTTGGAATTATCAAATCCAATAATATGCTTTGCGTATTTTCCCATCTTCATTGTAAATTCGCCATGTCCGCATCCAGCGTCTAAAACAGAATGACATTTCGGAAGCATTTTTATTAATTGATCTTCAAAAAACATCTTCCCCAGATAACCCTTTGACAGTATAGATTGCATCCGTCTTGTAACCACAATTTCTTTTTGCTATCATGTCGTACCATTCCATCCCCATATTTTTCCCTCCATATGTCTTCTTTTTATAAATGCATGACATAATAGTATCAAATAATGTGTTCTGAAACAATAGAAAATAAAGAGCATATTATCAGGATATTGATATAAAGACATTAGCATAGGATAACTATAGAGAACCATAATAATATCCTTAATAATATAACTACAAAAAACACAATTATTAATTGACCTATAGTATTATTTTTGTTACAATAGAAAAGCTTTTTTAGAGAGAAGAAGGTGGATATCTAATCTAAAAAAGAAAATTATCCACACTTGATAACAGTTATTAGATGGTTGTCAACAGATATTGTGAACAATTTAGGATTTTGTTCTAACATGTGTTGATAACTTTAGGATTTAATCATAGTTGAGTTTAAAAAATGTAGCAGAGAGCCTTGAAAAGGCTATTTTTTTTTGCTCTTTTTTTAGATAGATTAGATTTTAAGTATTTTTTTTAGTACAGATGAATATAATTAATGTAGGTAGATGGAGACAAGATATAAACGCAGATGAATCCGCAGTTAATGACAAATATGTGCATAAGTTATTTACATAATCACACGGATAGGAATGAACGTCATTAAAAAATGAGTAATAATTTAGTTTAATTTAATAGGTAAAGGGAGGCCATATTATGCGTATGATTAAGCGTATGTTTGCTATCACACTTGTTGTATTCATGTGTGTATCATTATTGACAAGTTGTGGTAAAAAGAAATCAGATGACTGGAAAATTGGTATTATTACTGGAACAGTTGCACAGAATGAAGAAGAATATAGGGCTGCACAAGATGTAAAGAAAAAATTAGGAGCCGATCGCGTGATTCTTCAGACTTATCCAGAAAAATTCATGGATGAGCAAGAAACAGTTATTGCTAATATTGCTGGTGTTGCTTCTGATCCTCAAGTTAAGGCATTAGTTATCTGTCAAGCAGTGCCTGGAACAGCTGCAGCAATTGACAAAGTGAAAGAGACAAGAGATGATCTATTAATTATTGTTGGTACGTCTGGAGAAGACCCTGCTATGATGGCTGAAAGGCTGATATATGCCTTCAAACAGATGAGTTGGGTATGGGCTCGGCTGTAATTGAACAAGCAAAAAAACAAGGTGCTGAGACCTTTGTACACTATTCCTTCCCACGTCATATGTCTTATGCTTTATTAGCTGCAAGAAGAGAACTGTTTAAAGAAAACTGTGAGAAGCAAGGATTAGAATTTGTTGATGCTACAGCTCCAGATCCAACAGGTGATGCGGGCATATCTGGTTCACAACAATTCATTCTAGAAGATGTACCTAAAAAAGTAGCAGAGTATGGCGAGAACACAGCATTTTTTCTCGACTAACTGCGCTATGCAGACACCACTTATAAAATCCATTTATGATGAGCATGCTATTTACCCACAGCCATGTTGTCCATCACCATTCCATGGATTCCCTTCTGCCTTAGAGGTTAATATGCCAGAGGATAAAAAAGGAGATGCGTTATACCTCATTGAGGAGTTACGTAGAATTCTAGCAGAGAATGATATGACAGGAAGAATGTCAACTTGGAAAGTGCCTATCAACATGATGTTTATTGAGGCAAGTGCAGATTATGCAGTAAAATGGATTGAGGGTGATTTCAAAGAGAAATTAGACGTTGATGAGTTGAAGAAGTGTTTTGAAGATTACTCAAAACGTTTTGCAGATGACATTATGATTAGGATAACAGAATATGATGAGGATGGTACTAACTTTGATAATTATTTGCTAATACTTTCAGATTTTATCGATCTATAGAAAAGAAGGTAGCATATATAAGAGGGAGTAGCATATAAATGCTATGGTTTTGTGGTGATAGATGTTGATTTTCTCATTCATAAAAGACAATCAGACATTTGACTTCATCACTGTCTGAGGCTGCCTAGTAGTAGGCAGCCCTTCTTCATAACAGGTATTTCTATTTGTAGTGGACATCATTTAATACCTAGCTACGCATGGTGTCAAAAGAAATTATTGTAAAACCTAACAGTGAACATATGACAGGCGTATTAAATACAAATCGGGATACATCTGAGGGCTACATAAGAATAAAAAAGTGTATATGTTGATAAAGATTGGTGGGAGAAGCGATGGGACAATATATACTGGAAATGAAAAAATATTAGTAAATCTTATGAAGGAAATAAGGTACTAAAAAATGTTAACTTGTCGTTAAAGTCAGGTGAGATCCACTGTTTGTTAGGAGAGAATGGGGCAGGTAAGTCCACGCTAATGAATATATTATTTGGTATGAGTCTTATACATAACTCAGGCGGATTTCAAGGTGATATCTATTTTGAAGGGGAAAAAATTCACGTCAAGTCCCCTAAAGATGCAATGAATCTTGGAATAGGTATGGTACATCAAGAATTTATGCTCATACCAGGTTTTACCATTATGGAGAATATAAAATTAAATAGGGAAACCCTTAAGCATAATATAGTCAGTCGTGTATTTGGTGAAGACTTGAAAACACTGGATATAAAAGCCATGCGAGAAGATGCGAGACAAGCACTGAATACAGTTAACTTGAACGTAGAAGAATGGCTAGAAGTAGCTGGATTACCAGTAGGTCATATGCAATTTATAGAAATTGCTCGAGAGATTGATAAGTCAAACATAAAAGTACTAATCTTCGATGAGCCAACAGCAGTCCTTGCTGAGAGTGAGGCTAAAAATTTACTAAAAACAATGAGAAGATTAGCTAACAAAGGTATTGCTATACTATTTATAACACACCGACTAGAAGAAGTCATTTCTGTGGCAGATGAAGTATCCATACTTCGAGATGGTGAGTTGGTGTGTCATAAAGCAACTAAGGATATTACGGTAGATGAAATTGCTGAAACAATGGTAGGGCGAAAGATTAAAATACAAAATAGAGATGATGTAGATAGGAAGGATAAGGAGATAATACTGGATATTCAAGATTTCCATGTGAAAATGCCTGGAGAAGAAGTATATGGCATGAATATGCAAGTACATAGAGGTGAGATTCTTGGGCTTGGTGGATTAGCTGGACAAGGTAAAATTGGTATTGCTAATGGGATCATGGGTTTATACCCAGCATCAGGACAGATTCTGTATAATGGTAAGGAACTTCCATACCAGCATACTAGGCATGTATTAGAACATGAATTTGCATTTGTATCCGAAGATCGAAAAGGTGTTGGTCTCATACTTGATGAATCCATAGACATGAATATTACTTTCACATCTTTACATATCAATAAAAAATTCTTAATCAACATGGGTCCTTTTAAGTTTCAAAACACTTGGGCGATTAAGCGTTATGCCACTAAGATGATTAAGGATCTGGATATTCGCTGTACATCTTCTAGTCAGCATGTAGGGCGATTAAGTGGAGGGAATCAACAGAAAGTGTGCCTAGCTAGAGCTTTAACTCAGAATCCTAAAATTTTGTTGGTATCTGAACCTACCAGAGGGATTGATATAGGCGCTAAAAAGCTTGTTCTAGATTTGTTACTAGAACTTAATCGAAAGCATGGCATGACTATTATTATGACGTCTTCAGAATTAGCTGAACTTCGGAGTATCTGTCATCGTATAGCGATTATAAGTGAAGGTAAATTAACGGGCATTCTTAAGCCAACAGCCGAGGACAAGGTATTTGGATTGATGATGTCAGGTATGACTATCGAACAAATTCAAGGTCAGGAGGGAGAGGCCTAATGAATAAAATGATTAAAAAAAATAGGACTTCCACGACTAATTATATCGGTATTATTTATAGGCGTACTTGTGACGGCTTATTTTCAAGGAATTATGATGCATATGTTAGCCAGTGATATTATTAGACGTTTTGGTATGTACGGTATTCTTGTGTTAGCTATGGTCCCTTCCATCCAATCTGGCGTTGGACCTAATTTTGCTTTACCTATAGGTATTATATGTGGATTAATGGGAGCTGTTATCAGTGTGGAATTTGGCTTTATAGGCATCATAGGGTTTGTGGCTGCTATTTTATTCGCTCTACCACTGGCTATCTTAGTGGGCTACCTTTATGGAAAATTATTAAATGCAGTAAAAGGTTCGGAGCTTACCATAGCTACATATACAGGCTTTTCATTTGTACAACTTATGTGTATTGCTTGGCTACTACTTCCATTTTCTAGTGAACAAATGGTTTGGGCTATTGGAAAAGGGCTTCGTAATACATTTACGCTTAAGAAAACATTTGCCTATGTATTGAATAATTTTTGGTCATTTCATATTGGTGAGGTATTCATTCCAACAGGTTTAATCCTATTTTTTCTTGGGGTTTGTTTTCTTGTTTTCTTATTTACCAAAAGTAGTACAGGTACGGCTATATTAGCAGCAGGTATGAATCCTCAGTTTGCAAAAGCTTCAGGTGTTAATATTGACAGAGGGCGTATCATTGCTAACATACTATCAACAGTATTAGCAGCAATTGGTATTATTGTGTATTCTTCCAGTTATGGATTTGTGCAACTCTATGGAGGACCATTAATGATGGCATTTCCAGCAGTAGCCGCCATACTAATTGGAGGGGCTACTGCTAAGCGAGCAAAGGTTTCTCATGTGCTTATTGGAGTGCTCTTGTTTCAAGGCTTATTAACCACGTCTATGCCAGTAGCAAATAAGATCTTTCCTGAAGGAAATATATCTGAGATGGTAAGAATGGTGGTACAAAACGGTATTATTTTATACGCATTGACCAAAGTAGATGGGGGGCAGTAAAATGAATAAGATTATGGATAAAGAAAGGTTGAAAGATTTTTTCATTAAGCATATTGTCTCCATTATTTTCATTGTGCTATCCATGATAGGTATGATGTTATCAGAGCTAAACACACCTTATATTCTTGGTGAGTTAATTAATCGTATATCACGTAACTCCTTCCTAGTATTATCCTTACTTTTACCAATACTTGCTGGACTTGGGTTGAACTTTGGACTTGTGGTTGGTGCTATGGCTGGTCAGATTGCAATTATAATGGTTACATATTGGCAAATTGGTGGCTTATTAGGGTTTATGACTTGTATTGGTATTGCATTACCTATAGCCATCTTATTTGGTTATCTGACAGGAAGACTATTTAACGCAACAAAAGGTCAAGAAATGATAGCAGGTCTTATTGTCAGCTTTTTTGCTAACGGGTTATATCAATTTCTTTTTCTCGTTTTGGTAGGTACAGCTATTCCTATGAAGAATGCCCCAATGATTAAGCCTGATGGCATTGGTTTAAGAAATAGTATTGCCCTTACTGGGACAAAGGAGAATCCAGGCATAAAATACGCATTAGATGGTATCTGGCGTATGAAATTATCCCATTTAATAATAGGTGCTATGCTTGTTTTGTTTCTATACGTAGCTATTCGACATTGGCGTATGTCTCGTAGAAATCAACTTAAAAAAGGGTATAAACAAACGTTAATTATCTATGGGATACTAAGCTTTTTTTGTTATAGGTATAAATGTGGTTATACTCCTCGGTGATAACATGTATAAAAATATCCAAGTACCTATGGTCACTTGGCTAGTTATCGCTTCATTATGTGCTTTAACATGGTTACTTATGAAAACCAAACTTGGTCAAAAGTTTCGTACGGTGGGGCAGAGTCAACGTATTGCTCAAGTATCAGGTATAAACGTCAATGGCGTAAGAATCAAAGCTGTTATTATTTCAACAGTTCTTGCAGCTTGGGGGCAGATTATATTCTTACAAAATATTGGAACCATGAATACCTATGGTAGCCATATGCAAGTAGGTATGTTTTCTATAGCGGCTATTTTAATTGGTGGAGCATCTGTCTCTAATGCAAAAATTAGCCATGCTATTACGGGAGTTATTCTTTTCCACATGGTATTTATCGTGTCTCCGACTGCTGGAAAAGCTCTCTTTGGTGATGCTCAGATAGGTGAGTTTTTTAGAGCTTTTGTCGTTTACGGTGTCATCGGCGTTTCTCTAGGTCTTCATGGGTGGAAAAAAAAATATGTTAGACCAGAGACATAATTTATAATAAACTAGACACGAACACTTGTTTGGGTGTATAATAGAGAAGTTGCAGATATATCGGTTTATGAGACAGAGAAAGAGTTTGAAGACATGACAAATTATTGGATTCTAGGTGGCATGTGTTTTAGCCTTTGTATTATAAGCATGCCCTTTATTACAAAAATAACCGCTAATTATCGCTTGAAAAAAGCTTATGGTAAGTTTAATTGCCTCTTTACAAAGGCTGAGCTGAAGTTTTACTATGTATTAAGAGGTATCTGTTATGACTTAGATTTAGAATTATTTGCGAAAGTCCGTTTAGCTGATTTGGTGAAAGTGGTTAATAAAAAATATTATATGAAGTATTTTGGTAAAATAAAGTCTAAACATATTGATTATGTCATATGTGACAGAAAAAACACTGGAACCACTAATTTGTATTGAACTAGATGATAATTCTCACAGACGAAAAGATCGAGTTGAAAGAGATCAGTTTGTGGATACCATTTTGAATCATGTAGGCTATGAGGTAATACGCATTAAGGTAGCATATAGTTATAACAAAGCTAGCATCAAGAAACAGATAATGGATGCAATGAAGGTATTAAATCAGTAATGTGAGGTTAATACAGATAACACTTAGTATGGGGTAATCCTTAAATTAACGAGATAATGATAAAAAAGGTCTTATACCATGTAAGGTATAGGACCTTTATTGCCTGGTGAATCATAGATTTGGGAACTGTACAGGCTTATTTACTGAGATCTATGCTAGAGAATAGTATAACCTTCAGCAGATAATGTTTTTTATGGTAGAGGAGATATCTTTATTCTGTACCAGTATATAATCTGTGTCGTATGTAGATATAGCGAAGATACTGATACCTTCATGAGCCAGTACTGTACTAATACCAGCTAATATACCGACTAAAGAAAAATCCAAAGGTCCTAATACTTTAAGAATACGCCAATCCCTTTCACATAAAATGGTCGTAGGTATATTAGTTTCTAAGCATACAATAGAGAGCTCATCTGCTGTTTTCGTAATAGAATAGAATCCATTTTTAGTAGCCCATTCAGGAATGGATGCATTAAAATCTAAGCGAGCAACAGCATAAACGTCATTAAGTAGTTTCATGGATAAACCTTTTGTGGACATATAATACTCCTTCTATAACTGATTTTTACCATGTATTATAAAGCAACACACAGTAAAATGCAATAGTCATCATGAATAGAAGATGAAAAAATAGTCAATATAGTGCATGCTACTACATGTAGTTATCCATATCATTGCTAAGTCTTTTGGCTACTTCTAGTGCATCCATCTCCCAGTGTTTTGAGCTTACCAGTCAACAGACCACCAACCTTTATAACCTGAAGCTTTAATAGCATCAGCATAATCGCCCAAAGGAATGTCTGCTTCTCCGAAATAATAACCTCTTAGCTTGGTTTCATCCCACACAGTATTGGGAGCTTGTCTCTTACCATCGCAAAAATGAATGTTGTAAATCAGTGAAGGGTCCATAGCAGCAACTTCACTAGGCTGTGTTTCGCCACCTGCCCAGAAATGCCATGTATCAACGACCATACCTAGATTATCTTTACCGACCTTTTCAATTAGCGCTAAACCTCTTTTGAGGGATCTAAATGGAGACCATGCTACAGCTTCAAGTTGGAAGGCGACACCATGTTCTGCACCTATATCACAAATTTGTTTGACATTATTTGCAGTAATTTCTAAAATATCTTCCCAAGGATGGCCATCTAATTCAACTAGTGGAACAAGTTGTATATATTTACATCCAATAACTTCAGCCACTTCAGAGTATCTACGAGCTTCTTCTAACATTTGTTCCAAAGCTTCAGGTCGAGGACTTTCGATGTGACAAATATCATTAATACAAATGGCTTCAAGATTTTTTTTCCTTTAATGAAGCTGCTAAATCTTCTGATGTAAAACCTTCGGACAAATAGGCATCTAATTTTGATGCGACAATTTCTACACCAGAAAATCCAGATTTCTCAGCAATACTTAATGCGGTTAATAAGTTACATCCATTGACTGATTTCGTATGTAGTGATTTTTTCATCGATATTTATCTCCTTTTGTTTTTTATTTAGCCATATAATAGTAATCGATTCACAACAAAGTGAATTTAATTCTATTCTACCATAAAAATAACAAAAAGAAACTAAAAATAACAAAAATACAACAATTACTTTGTTTTGAATTACTTTATTTGGTTTTGTTTTAGAAATCCAAGCGTAATTATTACCTATGTAGATTTTTTTTGACAAAGGTTACTATCATATAATCTGTTAATAATCAGCCTATATTAAAACGGTAATATACCTATTCATATTTAGTATCATACTTGTTTTTTATTGAAAACGATAATAGCAGAAACGATAGCTACGATGATCATAGCAAAGCTTACAATAATTGCAGGTAGGAAATCTGTAACCTCTTTCACAGTTGTTAGTAGTGACATATTATTTGTAGATAGGGTAATAGGATTGTACTTTTGAAGGTGTGGTAGAATGTTTAATACCATTAAAGTAACAATAAATCCCCCTGTGAGCAACAAGTTAGCATAAGTGGATTTAAAGAAAACGCCTCCAAGCAATGAAATGGCTAACAACAATATACCAAAAATCCACATGCAAAATACAGAGAAAAAAAAGGTTTGGGACAGAGTCATTTGTCCAAAAATAACGGGTGTAGGCATAGGTAACTAAAAAACAGAGTAAATAGCTTAGTGTCCACAATGAAACAGTCATGGTAAATTTTGAGAAAATGACGACATTTCGTGGCAATCCTTTAGTTAGCATATTAATGAGTGTACCACGATTATATTCATTTGCCAGAATGCCACCAAACATAATCACAAGAATAATTAATCCCATTTGGGTATATTCTTAAAAAATTGAGCCCATGAATCAAGGGCAGTAGGTTCAGATATAGTGATCTCTATACCTTCTGGCATAAATGAGCCAATTAACTCAGGCATTATTTTTTGCAACGATAGGACTGATCATTCCAATAAGGATAAACACAACCAGCATAATCAAAAGTTTGTATGTACGATAGCATTCACAAAACTCTTTTTTTTGTAAAAGCCACATAAGCTTTCATTTCACCACCTCCACAAAAAGACTTTCTAACGTTGGTTCTAAAACTTGAAATTTAATAGGCAGAAGTTTTTTTCTCAAAAAGTACCCTAATCACAGCAGTTTGGGCAGCAGTCGTATCTGATGCATGTAAAATGATACTCGTATTTTCTTGCTCAATATTTTTAATATTGGATATAAGTGAGGGCGTAGACAGAAACAATTCTTTATCAGCTCTTGTGTTAAATTCAATGTATAGATTGTGTTGTTTGTGTTGTGACTTAATTTTGGATAAAGTTCCTGACAAAGCAAGTTTGCCGTTATTTAATAGTGCTATATAGTCACATATGCGTTCTACGTCTGAAAGGATATGGGTGGAGAATATCACGGTGGTCTTTCCTTTTACCTTATGCAAAACCTCTAGAATCTCCTTTCGTCCAATGGGGTCAAGAGCAGATGTGGGTTCATCACAGATAAGAAGTTTTGGCTCGTTCAATAACGCCTGTGCAATGCCAAGACGTTGCTTCATACCTCGAGAAAAGCTGCTTATTTTCCCTTTAGCGTTATCAAGCCCAACAAGTGTCAATAGTTCCTCGCTCTTATTTTTGATTTGAGCATTAGTTAGTCCAGTGATTTTTTTTCCGCAAAGCTTTAAATACTCAATGGGCTGCATATATCCGTAAAACTCTGGAACATCAGGCAGATACCCGATATGTCGATTGGTTCTGTTCTGTCCGTATGTAACAACTTCACCGCAAACAAATATATTACCCCTTGTGGGTTTTAAAAGTCCAAGTACCATTTTCATAGTCGTGGTCTTTCCAGCACCATTTTGTCCAATAAATCCAAAAATAGAATGTTCCGACACTGAAAAGGAAAGATCATCAATAACCTTTTTTAGTGCCGAAGCTCTTTGATAAGTGTTCGATTCGTAGAATATCCATTATTCCTCACCTCGACCAAAAACAAAGTAAAGAATCGGTCCTATGATCTGTACGAGCAAAACAATGATGATCCAAAATATCTTATTTCCAAAGCGGTAGTTGGGGTGCTTCAGCACATGAACTAAGGCTGTTATGGCTAGAATCAATTCAAGTATCAAAATGGGAATTAAGAATGGTAAGTAGTCTATAATTTGATCCATTTTAGATGCCTCCTAACTTTTTTTTCATGGTTTGTACGATGTTTATATATTTTGGGACTTCGGAAAGAGGTGTAAAAGTAGGGTTTGTTGTTATGTCAGCAAGTATACTATCTTTAATTACTTTTTCATCACGTGGTACTACTATTCCTAAATCAAAGGTAAGAAACCAATCATCGATAGCATCAAAAAATTCATCGCCATGAAGGGTAACTGGAAAAAGTGAGGTGCATAGATCCGCATATTTTGATAGGATGTCAAGTGCTTTTTCCTGTTCATTTTGTACCATATACCCTGTTGCCGCTGCATGATAAATTTGTAAGGCTGTATTTGGGCTTAAGGTCTCAATCTTGAATTCATGTATGATACAAAAAGTTCTTTTAAGTATGTGGTCAAATTTTTCCCCATCTCCTGCATAGAGCAAAAGATAAGAAGGGAAAGCGCTTAACATATTCATTAAATGTTGATAGATACTTATTTGTAAAACCTCTTTTGCCTTTTTTATATCACCTGTCATTTGATAAGCACTTGCTAATATTGTGGCGTCACTTTGAGTAGGTTTTAATGTACCGTTTAGTAATTCAAAGATCTCCAGTGGTTCTTGTAAAAACATATGGCAAACAGCTTGGATAGAATTTGCCTGTTTTGCTAGCCATATATCGTCACTTTCTGTCTTTATCCTCAAACATAATCCTACGATTTCTTGTAGGATTTCTTTGCGAGTGCTCTCATTTTCTCCAAGCATATGATGGTTAAGAAGCAGTGTTGCCATTTGAATCAAAAGAGGAAAACAAGAAAAGTATTTTTTTTATCACGTGTCGACATTCGAATAATACCTCATTAAATGGACTTCTAGAGAATTCTTTTGACAAACGATCATACAATTTGTTGATATCATCTATTGTCATCTGTGGTGAATATCGCATTAACTCGTCAATACTGATGTTAAAAAAAAGACGCCAACATAGGTAGAAAGGTAATATCTGGATAGCTTTGTCCAGTTTCCCATTTCGAAACTGATGACTTTGAAACACCAATATATTCAGCAAGCTGATCCTGTGTAACCCCTTTTTTCTTGCGTTTTTCAATAATGGTTTTTGCTATATTAATGTCTTTCATACAAATCACCTCCACTATTATAATAATTATTATGCTATGAGCCAAAAAAGCTACAGACATACAATTACTATTTATGATAATTTAATTATACGAAATAGAAACCCTCAAGACAATGGGTTAGTAGTTGATTTAAGTTGATTAAATCAACCTGTGGGCAACTTCTGTATGATAACTGCCTTAATTAAACATGTTTCTTGTATGCTGAGATAAGTATGAGACTTAAAAAGTTAAAAGGAGTGGCTCAAAGATTGAGCCACTCCTTTTAACGTATATACGATTATTCGTTGATAATGCCAGGTCCGAATGGGGCAAGAGATACCAAGATATAAGGGTTAATGCAAACATCATTGGTCTCCTTTGCAAAGGACCACAATGATTTGGCTAGTGACCGTAGTTCATGACTGTGACTGGGGTCATCAATTAAATTGGTCATTTCATGAGGATCATTCTTAAGGTCATAGAGTTCATCATAATCAAAGCCATTATACACATATTTCCATTCTTTGGTGGTGACAGAACGCTGTATGCCATAAAGTTCATTACCATTACTTTGCGTGTAATGAGCAGAATGAACAGGGGTAGGTTGTGTCTCGCTCAAGTAGTCCACTAAACTTTTTTTCCATGTACAGGACCTTCTGGCTTAACACCAGCTAGTTCGCAGAATGTGGGTGCAAAATCAGTGATAGAAATGAAATCATGTACCAGTCGATCTGGCTCTTTTATACCTTTTGGCCAACGGATAACTGCAGGAATGTGATAAGCGCTTTTGAAACAAGGCAGACCTTTGCACCATAATCCATGTTCGCCCATATAGTCTCCATGGTCTGATGTGAATAATACAAGAGTGTTATCCTTTTGGTCTGATGCCTCTAATGCATCCATTATTTTACCAAAAAAGTTCATCTTCATAAGAACAAAAAAAAGCAAGGTAGTGTAGTATGCTTCTTTATGCTCCTCTTCGGTTAACTCATTAAATCGATCTCTTGTACGCCTATAGAGGTTGGGCTTGTCCCTAAGTGAATCATGAAAACTTATAGGTAATTCAATCTTTTCAATGTCATATAAATCAAGGAATCGCTTAGGTGGTGTATAAGGATCATGAGGTCCTATAGTACCAATAAAGTGGCACCATGGTTTGTTAGAGTCCGCATTTTCATGAAGCATCTCAATAGCCTTATCCACAACACCCTTATCATTGAATGGATTTTCATCAATACCATAGTGGGTATATAATGGATAACCTTCTCGGTATAAATCTCCAGGATTCCTTTCTGTACGAGGAACAAATTCATCATAGTCATGCCAACGCTCAATGGATGGGCTTGTGTGTTGCAAGGGTTGTTTTATGTACTTTCTTTGAGGATTTATTTTTCGTGAAACCTCTGTCGTTAGGTCTATCATAATAAGACACATGCCATTTGCCGTTAAACAGCATCTGATAACCAGCGTCGTTTAGATCCTCTGAAAATAAGCGGACACCATCATATAAACCTTTAGACAAGGTGTTGGCGACACCGATGTTATTCCACACACCGTGTCCAGATGGATATAGACCTGAAAAGAAAGAAGCTCTTGATGGACAACAGTGGGGTGAGACTGTATGGGCATTTGTAAAGGTTATGCCTTCATGGCAAAATCGGTCGATGTTGGGTGTAATAGCCTCACTGAAAGGATAGATTGATTTAGCACGTTGTTGGTCGGTCATAAAAATTAAAATATTTGGTTGGTTCATGTAGTCACCTCCTGTATCAATTATTACTTAGTTGACTGAAATTTTGTATGGCATAATGTTACATAATAATGTCTGAATGTTATTTGTATTGGTTGTTTTGATGAATTTATACCTTTTAAGAAGATAATCGATTAAAAATAACATTAAGCATGGTAAACAATCATGGATACTAATTAGAAAATATAGAAAAAGCAAGGAAGTATCTGCATTTTATGGCATATACCTTTGTATTCCAGTAAATACCAGTTTTCTAAAGGAAGACTATTTAAAGTGAAATAAAAATTAACTCATGGATTTTATAAACAGAATCTAACATAGTGACATGGCTTTGTAACATTTCACCATTCACCTTTATGGTGAAATTAGATATAATTCAATCAACAAAGCCGCTTCAATTATGTAAATTTACTAATTAGCACATTATCGAGGAGGATATTATGAAAAAAAAATTATTAACACTTACTTTAGTAGTATTTTTACTTGCAGGGTTGGTTACAGGATGTAAGGACAAAGAACCTAAAAAAAAGATAGGTTCAGGAGAAATATCAACAGAAATTGAAGTATCAGGTTCAAATGAATATGGTTGGGAGATACCAACAGAGACAATTAACTTTACTTATTATCATAAGCGACAAATAAACCCTGACAAAGAAGATGCTTATACAGAAATGTTACATAACTACTTGCTTGAAGAATTTAATGTGAACTTGACAAAAGTTGTCTATGACACAGATAAAGAAGAAAGATTCAATCTTATGTTAACATCTGGAGATTATCCTGAAGTCATGACTGGTTTATCAAAAAAGTGATGTTGTTCGTTTGCAACAACTTGATAAAATAATTGACATGGCACCTTATATTGATGCAATTGGTCAAAATGTTAAGAAAGAACTTGGAGATCTGTATCCACGCTATATAGAAGAAGACGGACAAGTTTTAGGTCTGCCTTATGGTTGGGGAATGCTTGAGATTCCTGATTATTCAGCACATATCAGATATGATGTTTACAACGCTATGGGGTCACCAAAATTTGAGACGCCACAAGAATATTATGAAGTACTTAAATCCATGATTAATGATCAACCAGAAAATGCCAATGGTGAAAAAGTGTTTGCTTTATCATGGAATGCACCAGGTGCAGAAATGATTAATGGCATTAACACTGTTGCAGGTGTTTGGGGATTGAAAGCTGGTTACAAAGAAGATGACGATCACAAATTGACTCACTGGGTGAATACACCAGAAGGCAAGGAATTTACAGCATATTACAATCAAGTACACCGAGATGGTCTTTTTGATCCAGATGCTTTCTCAAATAAATATGATGACTGGAAAGCTAAGTTTTCAAATCAAAGAATTATTGGTCATATCGGTCCTTGGTGGCAAAGTTGGAACGCAGGTCATGAAGTATGGCAAAAGACAGATGATCATTGGACAGAGGAACAACGTTTTGTTCAAGTACCAATCAAAGATAAGGAAGCAGAAATGGCTTATCTGTCTCCAAAAGATACAACAGGTTGGGGTTATACAGTTATTACGGACAAAGCAGAAAACCCTGCTGAACTGATTAAAGTAATGGATTTTATGATGACACCAAATGGCACAAGACTTATGGCATGGGGAGTACCCAATAAGGAAGGTTCAAATTGGAACATAAAAGAAGATGGTACTTGGAGCTTTGTTGAAGCAGCGAAACAAGGTATTATTGATGCAACTTACGATTACGAAGCTCACCGATATTTTGGTGGCAACAAATACTGGCTTGTTCATCCTCAGGGCTCTATGAGTGATGACCCATCCGTTAATGCATGGATTGACCAATGTTTTAACGACCTTGCTAAATGGAAAAAAAGTGTTAAACGACAATATGGCTGGAACCATCTATGATAACTCAGCTATGTCACAAATCACATTCTTACCAGATGACCCTATTTCAATTATCAAACAACAGGTTGAAGACACGATTCAGTCCACATGGACAAAGACCGTATTAAGTAACACACCTGAAGCATTTGAAAAAAATTATAAGGATATGGTTAAACAGTTAGAAAAAGCTGGTGTTGCTGACTTGGAAGCATTTATGACAAAACAATACAAAGAGAACTTAGCCAACTGGAATAAGTAAAAGCAAATATAAGGGGGGCTATGCCCCTCTTACTACATGACAGTTATAATGAAAATAAGTTAGAAATAAAGAGGGATGCAGATGAAAGATGTTTCGAGAATTTTAAAAGTGAAACAAAGGTTTGTAAAAGAAAAAACAGATTTGGTTCTTGGCAATACCCATCATCCTATGGGTTTTAGTCTTTGCGTACTACCCTATGTACGGGCTTACCATGTCATTTGTACATTATATACCTGGTAAAGAAATATTTCAGAGTGATTGGGCAGGACTTTTTTATTTTAAACAGTTCTTTAATGCTCCTGATTTTTGGCAGATTATAAGGAATACACTTGTGATCAGTGGTCTTAATTTATTGGTAGGATTTCCTGCACCCATCATTTTAGCACTTTTAATTAATGAAGTTAAGCAAAGATGGTTTAAGAAATCAGTACAGACCATTTCCTATCTGCCATACTTTATTTCTTGGGTAGTAACAGCAGGCTTAATCTTTACATTCTTGAGTAGTGATGGTATGTTATCAAAATTTCTAATGAGCATTGGTGTTATGGATAAACCCATTTCTTTTCTTTCAGAAGGAAAATACTTCTGGGCTATCATCACATCAGCCAACGTATGGAAAAATATTGGTTGGTCCTCAATCATTTTCCTTTCTGCTATGGCTGGAATTGACGGTCAGCTCTATGACGCTGCAGAGGTGGATGGAAGCAACAGATTCGGAAAGATTTGGCATGTTACCTTGCCAGGGATTAGACCTACAATCGTTCTGTTGTTGATTCTTAGTATAGGGAATATATTAAACGCAGGATTTGAGCAACAATTACTGATTGGGTCGCCACAGACGAGAGAATATTGGGATGTTATTGATACATATGCTTATCGTTATGGAATTCAGTTAGGACGTTACTCCTATGCGACAGCAGTAGGGCTTGTTAAATCAACAATAGGCTTATCATTGGTATTTTTTGCTAATTGGATTAGTAAAAAAGAAATTTGATATGTCGATTATGTAAACCATGTTAGGAGAAAAGCTATGAGAAGAAATTTTATAAAAGTAAGCTGGAAAGATAAGCTATTTGACAGCATTAATATTATACTTTTGCTGATGTTGGTTGTGGTAACCATTTACCCATTTATAAATCAGTTTGCCATCTCTCTTAACGATAGTTCAGATGCAATTAAGGGTGGTATAACGTTTTATCCAAGGGTGTTCTCACTCAGTGCATACAAATTTATGTTTCAAAATGATAAGCTTATAAGGGCTTCTATCATATCCATATTAAGGGTTGTAATAGGTACATCCACGACCGTTTTTGCAACATCATTGCTGGCGTATATTGTAACGATTAAAGGGTTTTCAGGTAGACGTTTTATGAGAAGGCTATTTATCATCACCATGTATTTTTCAGGAGGTCTTATTCCATTTTATATGTTGATTGTAAAGCTTGGTTTGATTGATTCGTTTACTGTTTATTGGTTGCCAGGGCTTTTCAGTGCTTATCATATGTTGATTATAGCATCCTATATGCAAGAAATCCCCTATTCACTCACCGAGTCTGCCATGCTTGATGGGGCAGGTGTTTTCACGATTTTCTTAAAGATTATAGTACCCATTAGTATTCCTGTTATTGCGGCAATTTGTGTATTTTCAGGGTGGCATTGGAATTCATGGTTTGATGTTATGATCTATAATCCATCAGGTGACTGGGATACATTGCAGGTATTCTTAAGGCGAATGTTACTTGAGATAGAAGCCCTAGAGAATCTAAGGGATCAACAGATGGCTAGAACCGAATTTGCATCATTAACAGCACAAACAGTTCGAGCTGCAACAACAATGATTGTAACCATACCCATTGCTATTATCTATCCATTTTTCCAACGTTTTTTTTATTTCGGGCATAACCATGGGAGCAGTAAAAGAATAATGATATTGATGATATAAGGAGTTGTTATGAAGATGGAAAATACACTGAGTAGAATGAAAAAAAATATCGTTGATAATTTTTACGGTTTATTTATGGGGAATTTAATATTTTTGCTCTTTAATTTGCCTATATTATATATCTTATTTTGTATGTTGCCGCCAAGATCCATACAGCCAAGCACGTTGGAATTATACTTATGCATTTTGCCTATAGGACCTGCTTACACAGGTTTACTCTACAGTATGGGTAAGATATTACATGATAAAGATATATCCGTGATTCGCAATTACTGGAAGAGTTATAGACGTAACTTTAAACAGGCTTTGAGCGTGTGGGCGTTACTAAGTTTGATGATGATACTATTGTCTGTCATTATACTAAACAGCTATAGTGCGTTCTACTATCTACAGCTTATTGCATTGGCAATACTTTTTATGATGTGTTTATATATCTTTCCTGTTATATCAAGGTTTGAAACAACAATTAAGCAGATTATGGTTTTGGCATTTTACAGCATTTTTAGTCAATTTAAGTTAACCATTCTTATGGTCATGATGATTGTATTTTCGGCCATGTTATTGATTGTTATCCCCAGTATGGCAATCTTGTTGGTTGCCAGTATTCTAAGCATGTTAATCATGATTATTTTAAAAGATTACCTTAAAGCATTAGAAAAGGACTAATTTCCTTTTTCTGATAATTGCTTCCTGAGTGCGCTGGGGCTTAAACCGGTCTCTTTTCTGAAGGTTTTGGAAAAGGCAAATTGGTCGGCATAGCCAATGGATCTAGCAATGTTACCAATACTTAGATATTGATGTTGTTTGATCATTTCTCTTGCTTTATTGATACGGTATTTTATGATGAACTGCTGAGGTGATATACCAAGATGTTGTTTGAACAAATCACTAAAGTAGCTTCTGTTGAGGCAGATATGATTTGCAATTTCTTGTATGGTAATTTGTCGAGAATAATTCATCTCAATAAATGTAATAGCTTTTTTGGATGTAATCATCTTTTTTTTCGTTTGATTGTTGGGCTGGCTTTGTTTCTTCTATAAGTTTTGAAAGGAATAAGTAGAGATTTCCTAACATGCGAACTTCACCACCACGGATGATTTTTGAACTTTCAAAAATGCTATGGAGACATGTCTCTATGTAGTCAGGATTCTTGGTTGTTAGGATAGGATTATCCCTGTTAAGACCTATTAGGTCAAGATATTGTGTTGCTTTAATGCCATTAAAACCAACCCAAACATAGTGCCAGGGATCCTCTTTATCAGCTTCATAAAAAGTCACATCGCCTGGTGATATGAGAAACAAATCATTTTTTTTTAAGATGATAGGATTTGTCACAATGATAGTAAGTGCCCTTACCACTAATAATGAAATGGATAAGGTAATGATCTCTGACACAAGGACCAAAGGCATGACCAGGTATACAAATTTCTTGACCGCATTGATGAACGTAAATATTTGAATCATACCGATTGTTAATTTCCAAGAAAAGTTCCTCTAACATAAAATCACCTCACTGAGTATTAGTGTATCAGTATTCCATAAGAATATCAATACTTAGAGGAAAGGAGTAAAAGATGGCAGTAGATAGATTTGGTAGAAACAGACCACAGACATTTCCAGATTGGTGTGACACAGGTAAACAATCTTTTGGTGGACTTAGGCATACCATGGATCACAAAAAAGGTATTGTCTGGTCTATTAAAAATGATGCCTATTTACCACATTATGACCATATCGAGATGACAGGTTTTAATGTCTCGGGCATTATAAGTTATGGTGTTGATGAAACTGGCCTTTTAAGGATGAACAGACATATTGTTTTTCCGAGTCTTAGAATGATTCCTAATGAAACAAGAGGTAGCTTAACCCATAACTTTCCATCCAGCATTTCAAGTTTCATCAAGGTGAATGGCCAAAAGATTACTAAAGAATACCCAGATTCCATTGAAATTAATGGGTTTTTGACAATAAATTCTAGAACAGAAACGGGTGTTTTAATAAGGAGAACCCTGTTTCCTGCAATGGATCAAAAAGCATTCATTGAGCGTTTTGATCTTGTTAACATGAAAGAGCAGCTTATGTCAGTGGAGATTGTTTCCCCTGACTATTCTGAAGCAACACTTGAAAAAGAAAGTCTTGATGGCCATTACTTCCTTGAAGCTTCCATATATGGTGAATACAATAACCGACAGCTAAAGCCTGGTGAAACAATGACAGTTTACTGTGCGTACAGTGCTAGAAAAGCTAATGAGCATTTAGAGTTAGATGTACTACTCCAAGAACAAAGAAGAACTGATTTTGTAACGCATATTGATAGTGAATTGGTTCTGGAGACACCCAGTGAAGTCATCAACATGGCTTTCAAAATGACAAAAAGAAGGTGTAGTGAAAGTATCTTTCAGACCAAACGTGGTCTTATGCACGCTCCTGGAGGTGGTGATTATTACGCTGCTCTATGGACCAATGACCAATGTGAATATGTCAATCCTCTCTTTCCATTTTTGGGTTATGATCAAGGGATTGAGCAGTCCATTAATACCTATAAGTTATTCATGACTTACATGAAAAAAAGACTTCACTATGCCTCTTGTATCGAGCATTGTTGCAGAAGGTGACAGCTACTGGAATGGTGTTGGTGATAGAGGAGATGCTGCCATGTTTGCTTATGGTGCTTTACGATTTGCTTTGGCATATGGTTCAGAAGATATTGCTATGCATTGTGGCCAGGTATTAAATGGTCTATTGACTATTCGTTGAGCAAAATGAATAGTGACGGTGTTGTGGAAAGTGATACAGATGAATTGGAAAATAGATTCGAGTCTGGTGAGGCTAATCTGTTTACATCATGTTTAGTGTATGACGCTCTTAACAGTATGGTTTATATGGTAGAAAGCCTTAAGATAGAAGGTGAATCATCGGAGTTTTATAGGGAGAAGGCAAATGCATTAGCTGTGGCTATTGAAGACTATTTTGGTAAATCCGTTGAAGGATATGAAACATATCAGTATTACAAGGGAAATAAGATCTTAAGATCATGGATTTGTATGCCCCTTGTTGTTGGTATAAGAAATAGAGTTAATGGTACTATAGCAGCGCTGTTCTCAGAAAGATTATGGTCGGACAATGGATTGTGCACAAAAGCTGGAGAAGAGACATTCTGGGATAGATCAACCCTATTTGCATTAAGAGGTGTCTTTGCTGCAGGTGCACCAGATATGGCACTAACTTATCTAAAGTCATACACAGAGGGTAGATTATTGGGCGAACATGTACCGTACCCAGTGGAGGCGTATCCAGAAGGAAATCAGAGACATTTAGCTGGAGAAAGTGCATTGTATGTACGTATAATCACTGAAGGAATTTTTGGCATTCGACCAACAGGTTTTCATTCATTTGATTTGAGACCACAACTACCCACAACATGGGGAGATGTATCCCTTAGAAATGTGCATATATGTCAACGAATCTTTGATATAGAAGTGCATCATGGCACTTTGCAAATCCATGTAGTGATCAGAGAAAATGGGCAGATTATTCTTGACGAACCGGTTGATTGCAGTGGCGTGCTATCTGTTAATTTTAGTGAAATAAGTGAGGGAAATGATAATGGATATAGGAAAGATTAATTTACAAGCATCTTATCAACCCCTTGAAGAAGGGTTTTTATGGGCAAAAGAACAGGCACTAGATTATACCCACGAAGGTGATAGGGTAGGCAAGTGGTATGATGCTGCATTACCTAATAGAGAAGCTTTTTGCATGAGGGATGTATCCCATCAGTGCAATGGGGCACACTTTTTTTTAGGCCTTCAAGCATTTAACAAAAACATGTTAAAAAAAATTTGCTGAAAATATAAGTGAAAGTAAAGATTTTTGTAGTTATTGGGAAATAAATAAAGATGGAAAACCAGCGCCAGTAGATTATAAAAATGATGATGATTTCTGGTATAATCTACCTGCTAACTTTGATGTGATTGACTGTTGTTTTAGGCAGTATAATTGGACGGGTGATGAGACCTATATCCATGATAAGGATTTCAATAGGTTTTATCATTTATCTGTGGATGATTACGTCAAACGGTGGGATAAAGATGATGATGGTATGATGAAAAAAAAGGGGTAATATTTCATATCGTGGTATTGCATCCTATCTGGAAGGACAAGTGAGTGATAATGACATTGTTATTGGATCTGATCTTATTGCTGCCATGTACGCGGGTTATAAGGCTTACAGCCATATATTGAGGCTTCAAGATCATTTAATCCCAAGCGAAGAAATGAGTAATAAAGCCAAATATCTGAAAGACTTATTCAACAGGGAATGGTGGTCAATAAAAGATCAGCATTATTATACGGCTATTTTATCAAATGGTGAAAAAACTAGTGGTTAATAAGGAAAATGTTAAAGGTAACTGGGAGGCGTTTACGCCATTGCCACTTTATTTTAACATTACCCAGGAAGATAATAGAAAAAAAAGCATGTTTGGAGGTTCTGGATAATTGTGGGGGATTTAATGTTGAGACATTATCCCATATACCAGAAATCTACTATAAACATGGTCGCGTGAATGAAGGCTTTGATACGCTAATGAAGCTCATGTCGCCGTCGTTAAAGAGAAGAGAATACCCTGAGGTGTCTTATTCAGTTATTGGGAGTATTATGACAGGACTTATGGGATTAAGTGCCAAGGCAGCTGAAAGATTGCTTATAACCAAACCCTTGTTACCCCAGGTTGTGGATTGGGTCAATGTGTCAAATATACCACTTTTTGATGGAGAAATCGATCTTAAGATCAGCAAGGATCGTATGACACTGAAACAAACCAAAGGTTCAAAAATGATATGGCAGCCTGTCTTTTTAGGTCATTACGATGCATTTGATGTTAATGGTGAAACGATAAAAGGGACTTGTGTGATACAAGATGACGGTGAAGCTGTTACACAATTATTTATTGAAATAGAGCCATGTTATACCTATACAGCCCAAATAAATCACCAAAAAAAAGCGTTTAACCGTTCGTGAAGCAATGAGGCTCAAAGCTATAAATAAAGAATAGATGATCAGTAACAGGTTAATAGATGAATGATGAGAAGTTCGTTATAGAACAGAGATGTAGGAGGAAATTATGGCAAAAATTACGTTTATGGGAGCAGGAAGCACGATATTTGCAAAAAATGTTTTAGGTGATGTTATGTTAACCTCTGCATTATGTGAATCAACCATTGCACTATATGATATTGATGAAAAGCGGTTGAAGGAATCTGAAACAATCCTGAAAAATATTAATAAGAATTCCAATAATAACCGTGCAATAATTATTGCTTATACAGACCGATTAGAAGCATTAAGAGATGCTGATTATGTGGTTAATGCAATTCAGGTAGGTGGATATGAACCATCTACGGTGATTGATTTTGAGATTCCAAAGAAATATGGGCTAAGACAAACCATTGCTGATACAGTTGGTATTGGGGGCATTTTTTTTAGAACCCTAAGAACGGCACCTGTTTTGCTTGATTTTGCTAAGGATATGGAAGAGGTGTGTCCAGAAGCATGGTTTCTGAATTATACGAATCCCATAGCAACCTTAACAGGTATTATGTTAAGAGCAACAAAGATAAAAACAGTAGGCCTATGTCACAGTGTTCAGGTCTGTACAGAATATTTGCTAAGAGACTTAGATATGCCAGGTGATCGAGTAAAATGGGATATAGCTGGTATTAATCATATGGCATGGCTATTAAGTGTAACAAGGGATGGCAAAGACTTATACCCTGAGATTAAGAAAAGAGCGGCCCTCAAAAATGAGAAAGAAAAACATGATGATATGGTACGGTATGAGCTAATGAAACAATTTGGATACTACATAACCGAATCAAGTGAACATAATGCGGAATATCACCCTTATTTTATTAAGGAGAAATATAAGGCGTTAATAGAGCGTTTCAACATTCCTTTGGATGAATATCCAAGGCGATGCGTCAAACAAATTGAAGATTGGGAGTCCCTTAGAAAACAGTTGGTTGATAATGAAAATATCGAACATACAAGAACCACGGAATACGCATCTTATATCATGGAAGCCATGGAGACGGATATACCTTATAAGATTGGCGGCAATGTCTTGAATACGAATATTATTACTAATCTACCAAACGATTCAGTGGTTGAAGTACCTTGTTTGGTTGATGGTAGCGGCATAAGACCATGCTATGTAGGTGACTTACCTCAGCAACTAGCTGCATTAAACAGAACCAACATCAACACACAACTCTTAACCATTGAAGCTGTATTAACGGGTAAGAAAGACTATATCTATCAAGCTGCTATGCTTGACCCCCATACATCCTCAGAACTGTCTATTGATGACATCAGAAGTTTATGTGATGACTTGATTGAAGCTCATGGGGCTATGTTACCAGAATTTAGTTAAGTCATTATAATAAAATAAGAAGATTATGTAGTAAATATAAAAGATCCTTATAATAAAAAAGATTGATCATGCTTCTCTTGTGGTAGACAGTTAAAAAATGATAACTGTTTGATGATAAGAGAAGTTTTTTTTACAGCAGAATGCGATAAAGGAAAGTGATTGTAGCGTTTTAAATAGTGTTAAGCGCGTTATGTTTGATGCATTCAACCGGGGAAAATAAGATCAAATAAAGATAATCTTTTAATAAAAGTATTGTTATATTTTGTTAAGGGATGTATAGTAACATTTAACAGGGGTGATTCAACAAGTATAAGTGAGGAGTGTTAACATGGTTTTTTATAACAATAATAATTTGGTTATTCGTTTAATGAAAAAAGAGGATATACAAGCATTTCCAAAAGCCTTTGAAGCTCAAAAGTGGCACAGATCTGAATCACAATTTTTAAACTATTTTTCTGAACAAGAAATGAACAAAAGAAAAATTGTTGTTGCTGAAGTATGTGATGAGGTTGCTGGGTATGCAACATTGGTGCAGCAGGCTCATAATGGTCCATTTGCTAATCAAGGTATACCAGAAATATGTGATTTTAATGTATTAATTAAATACCAAAAACAAGGAATTGGAAATAGAATAATGGATAGTGTTGAACATATTGCAAGTGAAAGTAGTAACTGTGTGTGCCTTGGTGTAGGGCTTCATCGTGGGTATGGAAGTGCCCAAAGAATGTATGTAAAAAGAGGGTATATTCCTGATGGGTCTGGGATTTGGTATCATGATAGACAGCTAGAACAAGGGGAATCGTGTAAAAATGATGATGATTTAATTCTGTATATGATTAAATATTTTAATGAAGTGAGCGAGTAATTTACGATTCCATTAATTAAATCATGCGTCCCAGATAGAAGGTCATTTATGTCGATGGCCTTCTAATATTTCATTTATTGAATTCTTTACGGATACGTATAAATTATCTAATGCAGGTTGAGATACTAATGATCCTATAAGGCATATATTACTGATTTTTTTTGTCTTTCATTAATATCTTGATAGAAATTTTGTGTTAAATTGTGATTCTTTAAGTGGGGAAATATATACCACTGTTTAACAGTTATTAAATGCTTTACATGAATTCCTGATTTTTGAATGTCTCGCGTTATACCATTAATTAATTCTTTTTGCACCGTTCCATAGGCATAGGCTACAAGTATTGTTCTATGGTATTGTCTAAAAGTATGGAAGAAATGAATTTTGCCTTTTCTGCCAAGATTTGCCTTATAGTAGGTGTTTACCAAATTTTTATTGCTTACTTCGTAAGCACAAGTGATATATGGATTGGTATCTATCTTCTTCATTAATTGATTATATAAATCATCTTTAATCACATCTCTAGGAAGTTTTGTAGTTATTAGTACTTTATCGTATAGATCAGAACCATAAGTGGTTTCGACTTTTACTTTGTCACCAACAACTTCAACATTTTTAACTTCTAGAGAATATCTAATATCCGAAATATTTTGACATAGTTTTTTTTGATAAGTTCTGAGGTACCTTTATTAATAAATAATAGTTTATCACCCCGAATAAAAGAGTATAAGGTATCTACACTAAATATCTTAAATACATAATAAGCTTGTAAATTACACATATTTCCAAAGCCAAAAGATGAAAGGTGAGGTGCTATGACTTGTTTTATAATCTTTAGATCGTGCTTTATAAGAAATGTGCATAAAGGAATCATTAGATCTTCATGGATAAATCCATAATTAACATTATTCAAAGATGCGGAATAGTGATCTAGAATAACTTTAAGTTTAGATAACTCGTCCATTAATAAAACAACATCATCACTTGACATGTGTTCAACACTATTATAATTCTCATCAATAAAATTTCTATAGATAAAACGTTCTCTGTAGTCTACTTGTAATTCTATGAGTAACTTTTTTTATTTGTTTAGTAAAAGAGAAAACGGTACCTAGCTCGGTGTAGATATCTTTAGTTTCAAGTGTTCTACAATGACCGCCGATGTATTCTTGCTTTTCATAAATAGTAACATCGATACCTTCTTTTTTCTAGTAAATATGCGGAAAGCATACCACTAAAACCTGCTCCTATAACAGCTACTTTCATATTTATCACCTTTAATATTCCCTATCTATATACGCCCATAGAGGCAAGATAAGTTTTGTATTTGTTAACTTTTTATGATAATCAATGGGAGAACATAGCTCATTATCAAATTTAGATTTATGACTAATATTATATAATCTGAGATATCTTTGAAATTGAATTTTAAGATCGGTAAATGACATGGATTTATTAATCAGCGGCATCAAAAATGATAGACAACCTTCTGTATATTCATTTCTTAATTTAGTGATCTTCGTTAAGTGATCGCTGGTTTTTAGCACGTGTATCTTAACATCAAATCCATGATCTCTAATTGTTTTGTTTACTTTTGATTCAAAGATGTTTTTAGTTTGTTTAATTATTTTTGAGTCATGGAAAAAGCATAAGTACTTCGTGTTAAGCTTGAGCGTTTGTGCGACAGGTATAGCAACACCAGCTAACAAATCTTCAAAATTACTAAAAGAAATATCATGATATAATCTTGTACACGTTATCCTACTCACAAAATCAAAAAAAAGTATATTCATATAGGTTACCAATGTTTTCAATATGACCATAATCTGTTATCCAAAAGCCCCAGCATTCGCCACTATGTAGTTCCGATAAAGGGGGTATAGTACTGGTGTCTTTCTTCTCTTTCTTTTTGGCAAATCGAATTCTGCTTTCTTTATTCGTTAGATTATTTCTTTTCATATTATTATAGACTGCAGATTCGCTTATATTATGCCCTATTTCTTCTAACAAGTATTTAATTGCTCGAGGTCCATAATTAGGATATGTTCGAATAAGATTAAATAATGCTAGTTCTATTTCAGGATTTGTTTTATTTATTGGTACAAAATCTTTCTTAATGTCGTTTAGACCTTCAATACCTCTAGCTTTATATCTATTTAACCAACGATAATAAATTGTTCTGGAAATGTTATATTTTCGACAAGTCACGCTTATACCGTTTTTTTGTCCTTCTGACAGAATATTAAATTTAAGATTTTTGTGCATGATAGTCACCTTGAATTAAGAATTGTTTGTTTTTATTAGGAGATTCAACTATTACATTTTACCACCCCTAGGGAGTTTTTTCAACAATTAAGATAACAATTATTCGTTGAAAATACAAAAAATGGTTGTTATTAACAAAAAAAGATTACTTTGGATTACTGTTAACAATTGATTCATATAAAAAACCATAAGGATAACCAGATTATTCGGGAGCTGCCATAATTATTGACCTGTAAACACTTTGATAAAGTAATT
>JDSF01000251.1_pt1 | contig 30313 bp, 28 predicted proteins | sample 199441 | NCBI WGS metagenome assembly JDSF01 (sample SAMN02592751, study PRJNA231836) | bioreactor metagenome | isolation source: continuous culture bioreactor denitrification-DNRA | place: Germany: Bremen
ATTGTTGTACCAATTAGTAAAAATGATAGTAGTGTTATGCTTAGTGTAACAATGAGTATTTTACCTTTTTAGACTATTCACATGATTCATCTCCTTACTGTGTTTGTTGACTAGGGAAAGTATAGCATGGACCATGATGAATTATGATTGAGAGCAATGAAAGTGTATATTTTGGTCAAGAAAGTATATATGCGAAGTTCCATAAAGGGACTATAATAGATTTAGAAAGACAATTGCTTGTCAGAGTAATCCTATTAGAATCCAGACAAACACCCCTTGACATTTTATTAGAGTGGGTATAAACTTATAGCATAAGTGGTACGGACCACCGTACTAGCTCGGGAGTGAAAGGTGATTATATGAAAGCGATTGATAAAACAAGTAGAGTGGCACTCTATTACCAATTAATCGATATCATAATGGAGCGCATTGAGAAAGGTATGATGAAAGAGCATGACCGCATACCCTCAGAACGAGAGTTGTGTGATACCTATGATATCAGTAGAGCCACTGTAAGACAGGCAATTCAGATTCTTGAAAAAGAAGGGGTCATCTATAAGCAACATGGAAAAGGGACATTCGTGTCACCTATCAAGATGAACCAAGACTTACTTAAGTTCTACAGTTTCACCGAGGAGATGAGAAAGCTTGGTAAGACTGTAAGTACAAAGATTATGGGCTTTGACATCATTGACAATGAAGCTGAGATTAATAGACGAATGCAGCTTAAGGACGAAGTTAAGCTCTATAAAATCGTTAGATTAAGGTATGCCGATGATGAGCCAATGATGATTGTGACAACCTATTTACCAGTTGAGAGGTTTCCTGGTATTACAAAAGATGACTTGGAAGGCCAATCATTGTACGATGTGTTAACTCATAGATTTAATGCGGTCTTTAGCAAAGCAGAAGAACACTTTCAACCTGTTTATACAGGTGAAATTGAAGCGGTTCTTCTTGGAACTGATGTCAATTCACCAAGTATGAAGATTGAAAGAATCACTTATGAAGGTGGCGCAGTTATCGAATATGGCTTTGGAATTGCCCGAGGAGACAAGTTTAGATATGGCGTTGTACTAGAAAAATAAAAAATTTAAAACAACTGGTACGGATGTCCTAACAAGATAGATTAAGGAGGATAGATAATGGAAACAATTAATATAAAAGAGCAGATAGAATTATCAGCAACATTCAAAGAAATACAACAACAAAGTAGAATGTGGAATGAGACTATTGGCTGTTTTGAAAATGAATTAGAGCAAATACAAAAGTATATGAAGGACGTTATTGATGATGGAAGGCTGGATATCATTGTAACAGGCGCAGGAAGTTCAGAATTTGTCGGTCAAAGTGTGGCCGCCTATTTAAGTCAAAAATATGGTTTGAATGTAAAGGCCATACCTACAACAGACATTGTTACCAACCCAAAGTTCTACTTTAGGCAAAATCATCGCACATTATTGATATCATGTGCACGTTCAGGCAATAGTCCAGAAAGTATCGCAGCTGTTAATCAAGCAGACGAATGTTGTGATGATATACATCATGTGATAGTCACATGTAATGAAGAGGGTACACTTGCCCTTTCGGCAGAAGAGGCAGACAACAAATTACTGATCCTACTACCCAAAGAAACAAATGATGTAGGGTTTGCAATGACCAGTTCTTTTACTTCGATGGTACTAAGTGTCTTATTGCTTTTTGCACAAGACAATCTTGCATGTGCTAAGAAAGTTATGCATAGAGTGGGAATGGCAAATGCAGAAATCATTGTTAGGTATTTCGATGAGCTTATCAAAATATCAGAGTCTCTTGGCGATCGAATGGTATTTCTTGGTTCCAACGCACTAAAAGGTTTGGCGCAAGAATCTGCCTTAAAAATGCTTGAACTGGTTAACGGTAAGATTGTAACGAGTTTTGATTCTTTTCTAGGCTTTAGACATGGACCTAAATCAGTGGTTAAAGATGGGACAGTCATTGTTGCATACCTGTCTAAGAATGACTATACAAGACGATATGAACTAGATTTAATAAGAGAGATAGCAAAAGATGATACCAATAGTCAACTTCTTGTCTTCTCTTATGGCTACAACGATGAAGCAAAAGAATTAGCAGACAATTATTTCTGCCTGGAACCATTTGTAGATAATTGCATGGAAGACATTTTCCTTATGTTCAATTATTTGACATTTACTCAGTTAATGGCAGTTCAAAAGTCCATTCAATTTGGACTTAATCCAGACAATCCCTGTCCTAGTGGTGAAGTCAACCGAGTGGTACAAGGTGTAGATATATACTAATTGGAGGCTAATATGATTATAGATTTACTAAAAGATGGCAACATACAACTTAAGGCTCAAGCAAAGACATGGCAAGAGGCAGGACAGATAGCAGGAAAGATGTTGGTTGAATCAGGTGGTGTTACACCACCATATGTAGATGCTACCATCAGTAGCGTTGAGAAGTATGGACCATACATAGTGCTGGTAGAAGGCGTGGCACTTTTTCATGCAAGACCAGAAGATGGGGTTAATGAAATCTGTATGAGTTTAACGACACTTGAGAAACCAGTGGTTTTTGGCGCAGATGAAAAGGATCCTGTAGGATTGGTACTTGCCTTTGGAGCAATCGACCACAAAAGCCATATCAAGGCATTGTCAGAACTGATGAAGCTTCTAGCAACAGCCAAATGATTAGTAAGATATGTGAATCAGACAACGTTGAAGATGTATTGTTATTACTAAATAAATTACTGGAGGAGTAAGGAAATGTTATATAAGGATTATTTTAAGAAAGTCAGAGAAATTTTGGATGTAGTGGAAGAAACACAGAGTGAAACCATGGTTGAATCGGCAAAAGTTATTGCTGAGTCAATTAAAAATGACGGTGTATTACACGTATTTGGGTGTGGTCATTCTCAAATGTATGCAATGGAGTTGTTTTATAGAGCAGGAGGTCTAGTTCCAGTTAATGCAATATTAACACCTGCTATATCACTAGAGCCAAAAGCGCCACTAAGCACTCAAGGTGAAAGACAGGCAGGCCTTGCCAAATCGATTCTTGATAATGAGAACATTAACAAAGGGGATGTCCTCATTATAGCATCAACGTCAGGTCGTAATGCTGTCCCTGTGGAAATGGCAATAGAAGCGAAAGCACGTGGACTTAAGGTAATTACTTTAACTTCCTATGAGTTTACTAAGAATGTCACATCACGACACGAAAGTGGTAAAAAGACTTATGAATTTTCAGACATTGTTCTAGATAACTGTGGTGTTCTAGGGGATGCAATCTTTGAAGTAGAAGGTGTTAAAGCTAAATTTGCACCAACATCTTCAGTTATTGGATTTACAATGTTGCAAGCGATTGTTGCACAAGTTGTTGAGTATTTGGCTGCAGAAGGTTATAACCCACCAATATGGGTTAGTGCTAATACAGATGAAGGTGACAACATCAATCAAGCCTATATCGAGAAGTATAGAAACCGTATTAGTTGTTTATAAGGTTAGAGTAAAGTTTGGAAGGAGCGATAACATTGAATATTGTATGTGTATGCGGTATGGGTTTTGGAACGAGTCTAATGATGAAAATGTCTATTGATGATATTTTGGGGGAAGAAAAAATTGATGCGCAAGTGGATGCATGGGACCTAGGATCAGTTAAAGGTCGAACTGCTGATTTGTTCGTTGCCTCAGAAGACATGCGTAGTAATTTTTCTGATATAGAAGGGAATATTGTGTTTATCAATAATATGACAAACACAGATGAAATAAGGGAGAAGGTACTAAAAGCTATTGGTAAAAACTAATATTTTAAGGAGGAAGTAAAATGTTACAGATTTTTATTGGAATCATCACAACACCAGCTATGATTTTGGGGTTTGTTGCATTGCTAGGTTTGGCATTGCAGGGGAAGCATGTATCAGAAGTTATTAAAGGAACTGTTAAGACAATTCTTGGTCTACTAATACTAAGTGCTGGGGCAGGTGTAATTGTAGACAACCTGATACCATTTAGTGGTATGTTTACCGAAGGATTTGGATTGACGGGGGTCGTTCCATTTGATGAAGCAGTTGTAGGGGCATTAACAGAGAAGATTGCTGTTATTGCAAGAACAACATCACTTATTTTGGCATTTGGTTTTGTGGTTAACTTAATAACTGCAAGAGTTTCAGCATTCAAGTACATTTTCTTGACTGGACACATGATGTGGATATTAGCCGGAGCTATCTCATGGGCACTTTATGATTTAGGTGTTCCAGAAATGTCAATTATCATCTTTGGATCAGTTGTTCAAGGTATCGTATTAACTTTCTTACCAGTGATTTCACAACCAATTATGAGAAAAATCACAGGTAATGACACCATTGCATATGGGCATTTAACAACAATTGGTGTCGTCGTTTCAGCTTATGTAGGCAAATTAGTAGGTAATGTAGAGAAGAACTCAGAAGACATCAAATTACCAAAAGGACTTGATTTCTTTAAAGATACAGCCGTATCTGTTTCACTTGTTATGGTGGTTATCTATGTTATTACAGCCGTTGCTGCAGGAAACGAATATGTTGCTGGTGTGGCAGGTGACCAGAACTTCATTGTCTTTAGCATTCTAAAAGGACTTGGCTTTGCAGCTGGTGTACTAATTCTTCTACAAGGTGTAAGAATGTTCCTTGGTGATTGGTGCCTGCATTTAGAGGTATAGCACTTAAACTTGTACCAGGTGCAATACCTGCATTGGATTGTCCTGTAGTATTTGCATATGCACCTACAGCACTTATGATTGGTTTCATCACTTCAGTTGCTGGAATGATGACAGGTATGTTTGTATCAGGTTTACTTGGAGGTATCGTACCACTACCATCTATTATTGGTGGATTCTTCACAGGTGGAACAGCAGGTATCTTTGGTAATGCAGTTGGTGGACGAAGAGGTGCAGGTGTTTCAGGATTTGTCTATGGACTTATTCTTACGATTCCAGTTGCCCTATTCTATCCATTGTATGAGCTTACAGGTTACGGTGTAGAGGGTGTTGCACTCTTAGTACCTGATGGTATTGCCGTACTTGCATTAATCAAACTATTCTTTAGCTTAGGCCTTGAATATGTAGGATTTGGAATTTTAGTTGCGCTACCAATCATACTGTCCTTTAAATTCAAAGGGAATAAGAAGGCAGTAAACGTTGAATCATAGAATCCTTTTGTGGGCCGCATCAATGATGTGGCCCACACACTCCAAAGAAAGATGTGAAACTGTTGATGATACTAAGTAATAAAGCTATAATGATGGATTTTGATGGCACTATAACGAATCAAGATACAAACGATGCACTATTTAGGCATTTTGGGACAAAAGATAATGAACATATAGAGTGGTTGTATGCCATAGGGAAGATTGGTACAAGAGAAGGCATGAAAAGACATTTTGATACCTTGTCAATAACTGCTGATGAAATGAAGCAATACCTAGTAGAGAACATAACTATAGATGATGCTTTTGCTTCTTTTCATGAGAAAGTTATAGCAAATTATATGCCATATACCATTGTCAGTGGCGGTTTTGTAAGTAATATAGAGACAATATTTAACCATGGTGGCTTTCCGATTGATTGTATTTTAGCCAATGAACTGCATTTTGAAAATCATAGAATTAAAGTCCAGTTTTATCATGATGAAGCTAATTGTCTATGTGATGAAGCGGCTTGTGGCAATTGTAAAACAAGGCATTTACGGTATTTTCAATCTAAAGGCTACGAGGTCATTTATATAGGTGATGGTTTAACAGACCGTTGTGTTGCGGAAGCAGCAGACATTGTTTTTGCCACAGGTTATTTAAAACAATACTGTGAAAAACAAATGATACCCCATATACCTTTTGACTCCTTTGAGGATATTGACCACGAAATGTTTGGAAAGGATGTTTAGATGCATTATTTTATTAAAGCTAAAGAGATTGTCTTAGCAGATACAAGCTTACATAATAGTTACTTGAGTTATGAGAATGGCATAATTAAGTCTATTGGTGTTAATCCTTCTAAACAAGATATGGTCGTTGACTTTGGTAAGTGTAAAATATTACCTGGACTTATTGATCTTCATATACACGGCGCTGATGGTTCAGATGTTATGGATGGTACATATGAAGCCCTTGAAAGAATCTCATCCTATTTACCGACAGTCGGTGTGACATCTTATTTAGCAACAACAGTGACCTCGACGTGGAATGATATTAAGGACGCGGTTATCAATACAGAAAAAACCATCGAAAATGGTGTCAGCGGAGCCAAAATTTTGGGGAGTTATGTTGAAGGTCCCTTTATCAACAAGGATTATAAAGGCGCACACCCAAGACAACATATCAAAGAGGTAGAAAGTCAGTTGCTAGACGAATTGATTGAAATTGCACCTAATCTGAAGGTGGTTACCATAGCACCAGAGCAACATAATGCAGAAAGTTTAATAGGTAAGCTTGAGACCCATGGTATACGAACATCACTTGGACATTCAGGGGCATGCTATGATGAAACAAAGAAAGCCATTGATGCAGGTGCAAGAATTGCGGTTCATACATTTAATGGGATGAGGCAACTGCATCACAGGGAGCCAGGCATCGTTGGTGCAACTCTGACAGATGACAGAATATATAATGAAGTCATAGCGGATATGATACATCTTCATCCAGCCGTAATTGATTTGATCATAAGGTGCAAAGGTCATGATAAAACTTGTCTCATAACTGACTGCATGAGAGCAGGCGGTATGAAAGATGGATCATATATGCTTGGTGAGATGGAAGTTGATGTTAGAAATAACATTGCTAGGACCAAAGAAGGTTCCTTGGCTGGTAGTACATTAACACTTATAGATGCTATTAGAAATGTTATGTCACTCAAAATTTATGACCTGTGGCAGGTGGTCAAGATGGCAACTCAAGTTCCAGCTAGAATTCTTGATATTGACACTATACAAGGAAGCATAGAGGTTGGGAAAATAGCTGATTTTGTCATTGTGGACGATGATTACAAAGTACAGATGACAATTATCGATGGGGATGTCACTTATAGCAAAAGCACATACCAATCACTCAGAAGTTAATTAGGAGGTATTAGTAATATGAAAGACCACCCACTTAAGAAAATAGCATCACTTCAAAATAAAAATATTCCAATTGGCATATGTTCAGTGTGTAGTGCCAACAAAATGGTTATTGAAGCTACAATGAAAAGGGCAATGGATTTTAACACCCATGTGCTAATTGAAGCAACAGCCAACCAGGTTAATCAATTTGGTGGCTATACAGGTATGACACCAGCTAAGTTCAAACTATATGTAGAATCAATTGCAGATAGTGTTGGGTTTGACAAAGACAATATTATACTTGGTGGAGACCATTTGGGTCCATTGACATTTAGACACGAAGATGCCGATAGGGCTATGGATAAAGCCAAAGATTTGGTAAAAGCTTATGTTATCGCTGGGTTCACAAAGATTCATATTGATACAAGTATGAAACTAGGGGATGACCCTGATGGGAATTTGTCCACTTCAGTTATCGCTTCAAGAGGGGCTAAGTTAATTAAAGAATGTGATGAGGCATATCATTCACTAAGTGCCTTAAGACCTAAAGCAAGGAGGCCTGTGTATGTTGTTGGAAGTGAAGTCCCATTTCCAGGTGGTGCCAACGATGATGAAGGTATCCAAGTTACATCAGTTGAAGATTTTGAAGAGACCATTGCCATTTATAAGCAAACCTTCAGCCAACAAGGTATCCAAGACTTGTGGGAGGATGTTATTGCTTTAGTGGTTCAACCAGGTGTGGAATTTGGTAGTGACTATGTAGATGAATATGACAGAGCAAAGGCCTCTGGCTTAATTCAGAAGCGAAAAGATTTTGCCAGTCTTGTTTTTGAGGGTCACTCCACAGATTATCAGCAAGCAGAGAAGTTAAAGCAGTTGGTTGAAGATGGTGTGGCAATTCTTAAAGTTGGGCCAGGCCTAACCTTTGCACTTAGAGAGAGCTTGTTTGCCTTATCACGTATTGAAGAAGAATTGTTTGCAAACAAGAAAGATATTTCAGATTTGGTCAATGTTGTAGATCAGGTTATGGTGGATAATCCTGGTAATTGGTTTGGTCACTATCAGGGAGATGAGTGTGAACAGAAATTAGCTAGAAAGTACAGTTTCTACGATAGGTCAAGATACTATATGAATGACCCATGTGTCCAAAGTGCAACTGATCAAATGTTTGAGAATTACAAGGACACCCAGGTACCCCTATCTTTGTTGAGCCAATTTTTGCCAGTCCAGTACCAAAAAATTCGTAAAGGAAGCCTAAAAAACGACGCTTATGAGATTGCGCTAGACTCTGTTGTTAGCGTTCTTGATGATTACTATTTCGCGGTTTTTTCAAACTCATTTCAAGTAGTACAAGAGAAGAGGCGATTGAATGTTTGATGTCTACCTATTAGATGATGATAGTATTCAACTAAAAATGCTCAAAGGATGTCTTGACTGGGAAGAATGTGAGGCACAAGTTGTCGGTTATCAAATTGACTATAAAGTAGCATTCAATGAGATATTAGATAAGAAACCGGATGTGGTATATGTGAATATTGCTATGACCACAATGGATGGGTTTGACTTTATTAGCAAGTTGCGAGAGCGTAAATTTAGAGGTTCATTTGTAGCGATTTCAAAATATGCTGAATATGAATACGTAAAAAGAGCCCTTAAATACAATGTTGTTGATTATTGTCTCAAACCAATTGATGAAGATATGGTGAGAGAGGCCTTAAAAAGAGCCATTGATGTTTGCAGAAAGAGTAAAATTCTTGAGTCTTTCAAAATTGTTGAACTAAAGCATACTGAGAACACAAGTTTTCCAGATATTCTTGATTATGTCAACACACATTTTATGGATGAGATATCCTTACAATCTGTCGCAGAACATTTCTTTATCAGTCCTTCTTATCTGAGTAAAGTGTTCAAAAATGGGTCCAATATGACTTTTACGGCTTATTTGTCAAAGGTCAGACTTGAAACAGCGTGTCGATTGTTATGTGAATCTAGTATGCAAGTCATAGAGATTGCCGATAGGATTGGTTTTAAGAACTACTTCTATTTTGCTAGAGTTTTTAAAAAGACATACAATGTAACACCCTCCAATTACCGTCAATTTGGCCAGTTAGAATTGGTCAATTGTAATTAATACCCCCTTCTCCTTTGCCTGAGACTTCAGTTGTCAGGCAAAGGGGTATACACTTAAATATGCCAACTTTTATGAATCTTTCATAAAACGAGAGCCACTGCAACCACCTTTCATGGGCGCAGTGGCTTTCATATTGCTTTAGTTAAGATACTTTACAAATCTAGGTCCTCAGTGTTATTGTTAATATAGATATACAGTTTTCTCCAATCTCCTTGAAAGAAGATGAGTTAATGAAAGGCATTACACTTCGTACAAAAATTATAATGCTGAGCATTATTATTTCCATCTATCCAATGGTATTAATGGGGATAATTGCAGCTTACAATTACAACAATATCATCAAAGAACGGTTCATTGATTACTCCATAGGGAACATGAACCGTATTTCATCGTACCTGAATTCGGATGTTGAGGATATGAAGGAGTCAGTGCTCAAGACATTACAAGACCCAGCCTTTAACTCAATTCTAATCAAACAGCCAAAAACAGATGTAAATTCTATAGAGATGTTTGATCTTCGTAATGACATCAAAGACTATCTAGGTACCATTGTCTTTGCCAAGAAAAGTCTGGACTTTGGGGGGATATATTTCTACCATAATGAAATTAATATATTTGATGCTGAGGAAGCAGGACTCATTACCGATGAGAATATTCCCTATCTAGAAATGAATGCTTCAATAGAAGGGCGTCGTTCATCCGAATTTTATTTTGCTGATGATGAGGGTCAAATAACCTTCTACATCAATCAGCCTCTTGTTAACACCAATACATATGAGCCAATAGGCATGCTCTATTTTAGAGTTGATCCCAATTACCTAGAGAATGTGTTTGATGATGGCTACTCCCAAGGCGAAGAAACAATTTATCTCTATAGCAAACAAGGCGACCTAATTGCGAGAGAAGGTAAGCTCAGTGGTTCTGCCATGATTGAAGAGGGTGGCTATTATAATATGCCACCAGATGTTTATACCATGGAGGATGATGGAAAAGACTACTACATCATCACCGAAGATATAGAAGGGTTAGAGTTAACCGTATTAACTTTGATACCATCCGATGTATTAACACAGGATTCAAGGAAAGTTACGGACCTTATTATCATATTGTATGTGGCCAATATTCCACTATTTTTATTGATGGCATTTTTCTTGTATAATAATATTAATAAGCCAGTGGCACATCTAATAACCAAAATGAACCAATTTGAAGAAGGTCAGTTTGATGTTCAAGCAGAACATACCCGAAGCGATGAATTTGGTTATCTCTATACGGCCTTTAATGATATGACCAAGAACACCAAGAAATTAGTCAATGATGTCTACATCAAAGAGTTGGCTAGAAAAGATGCTGAGATCGCTGCATTACAAGAGCAAATTAACCCACATTTTCTATACAATACCCTTGAGTCTATTAACTGGCGTGCCCAGTTAGCAGGACAACAAGATATTGCTCTTATGATACAAGCACTCTCCAAACTAATGGATGGCAGTATCAATCGTGACAATGTTAAGTTCATTACTGTGGAACAAGAAGTAGGTTATATGGAACAGTATATGTACCTTGTGCAGATGCGTTATACTGAGTCATTAACATTTACATTAGAAGTAGACCCAGAAGTCAAGGGCTGTTATGTGCCAAAGCTAATCATCCAACCTTTACTTGAAAATGCCGTAAAGCATGGTATTGAACAGGTGGGTGAAGGTCAAATAATCCTTAGGTGTTACGCTAAGGAGGATAAATTGTATGTAGAAGTTGAAGATGATGGTATAGGAATGGATCCTAGTACCTTGCAACAAATTAGAGATATAATTGATGTAGAAATTCGCAATGCCCATATTCAAAAAGGCAAACGTCAAAGTATAGGTTTTCAGAATGTGGCTAGACGTGTTGAATTAATCTATGATGGACAAGCATCAATACAAGTCTATAGTCATATGCATGATAAAACAATCATTACTTTAGCACTACCAAGAGCAACTGAGCTTGACGTTGACGGCAACATGATCATGAAAGTAGATGAGGTTTAAAGATGGCCAAATATAAGATTTTCATAATTGATGATGAACCTATGATTATAAAAGGTCTAAGAGAATTGGTACCTTGGGAAGAAATAGGTTGTGAGGTTGCTGGATTTGCCAAAAATGGTGAAGAAGGCTTAAAAGGTGTTAAGGAAATTAGCCCTGATATTGTTATATCTGATATTCGTATGCCTAAGTTAAGTGGTCTAGAGATGATTGAAGCCCTAAGTGATGTGTCAGCCCATATGAAATTCATTATTTTGACGGGCCACAGAGAATTCGACTATGCCAATAAGGCCATTAATCTTGGGGTTGTTAAATATCTACTTAAGCCTACCAATATAGAAGAAATCAAATCAGCTGTCATTGAAGCGATGATGATGCTTGATGACGAGCGTTCCAAAGATGAAGACATCAAGGCATTAAGAGATAAGATAGAGACCCTTGGTAATGAAACGGTTGAATCATTAAAAGATGAGGCTGATACAGAGACAACAGATGATGTCACTGAAGAGGGTGGTAAGGTTGTCAAAGGCGAAGGTGAACACAAAATCAAATACTTAGCTGTTGGTGCGATAAACTATATGAAGGAACATTATGCTGAGAAACTGGATTTACATACTGTTGCTGACAGTTTGTTTATTAGCAGTTGGTATCTATGCAAAGTACTAAAAAAAGAAGTGGACAATAGTTTTGTTCAGCTACTGAATGAAATAAGGGTTAGTGAAGCTAAGAAATTATTAGTGGAAACCAACCATAAAGTCTATGAGATTTGTGAGATGGTTGGCTATACAGACAACCCTTATTTTACCAAAACCTTCAAAAAGTATACGGGTATGACCCCAAATCAATATAGGAATAGTCAGTATTAGAAAAGATTAATGTTGTATCACAGATAGGAATAGTTAATAGAGTGGAGGTGTTGTTATGAAGGGGTTAAAGTTAATTACAGTCATAATTAGTCTACTAGTATTTATGATGTCTGCTTGTACAAATATTACCAGTCCATCAGATGATATCTACAAGGATTCAAATAATGGTACAGCGAACCAAGAAAAGATTGAACTTCGAATAGCAACTATGTTTGGGGGAACAGATCCTTCTAAAGAAACATTTGAACTAATGTTAGAATCATTTGAAATGCAGAATCCAGGTATAACCATAGTCAATGAATCGGCGACTTCTGTTGGGGATGAGTTTAGAACGGTTGTAAAAACAGACTTTACTACAGGTAATGAGGCAGATGTGATTTTTTTTCTATAATGGTGTTGATGCTATAGGACTTATCGAAGTTGGGGCAGTTGTGCCTTATTCTGAGATTTGGGAAACTTACCCAAGTGTTGGAAAAGATATATTGCCAGATATTTTGGATTTAGTTAGGGAACCTGATGGTCAGGTGTATGCCTTGCCATTAACAGGATTCTATGAAGGGCTATATGTTAATCAGGAGATATTCGACAAATATGACCTAGACTTACCAACAGATTGGGCGAAGTTTGAAGTTGCGGTTAAAGTTCTAAGAGACAATGGTATCACGCCAATAGCTGGACCTCTTGCTCAGTCTCATTATCTCTTCGAACATTTTGTTTTCGCATCAGCGGGCAAAGAAGAATATGAGGATACCTTAGAGGGCGAAATTCCTCAGTCATGGCTTAAGGGGCTTGATAACCTCAAACATTTTAATGAACTTGGGGCATTTCCAGAAGATGCTTTGTCTCTTGAAATAGAATCTTCTCAACATATGTTCACCCAGGAAAAAGCTGCAATGATACTTGAAGGGTCATGGTTCATTGGAAGATGTAATGAAGCCTTACAAGATAAGATGGTCATATTGCCAATGCCGGTACCAGAAGATGGTGCAAAAGGAGATTCAGATATCATTGCTGGATTCTCAGCAGGGTATTACATATCAAGAAAAGCTTATGATGACCAACTTAAGCAAGAGGTGGTTGTTGACTTAGTGAGTCACTTAACTTCTGGTGAAGCCATCAAAGCTATTGCGGCTGCCAATGGTGGAATACCATCAGCCGATGTTCAAGTTGATGGTTTATCCAGACTAGCAATCAATGGTCAGAGGATGTTCCTACAAGCTGATGTAAAAGCACTACCTATTGACTCAAGGCTTAGGCCTGAAGCCTTCAACCATATCATCAATGATGGCATTCCCTATATTGTCTATGGTAATAAGACCTCTGAAGAGGTTCTACTTGAAGCCAAGGAAATTAATGACAGATAACTAAAATAATATATGAAGACGGTCATAGGTCAGGTGCTCAGTGGTTCTCAGTACATAGTCTGCATTGTGTAGAGTAAGCTTCTCTCCAATGCCAACAGTTTTCATCGAAGCATTGACGGCGCCTTCTACACCTGAAAATGAATCTTCAATCATAACACAGGACTTGGTTTCAATGCCAAGCTTCCTAGCAGCAAGGTAATAGCCTTCGACATGTGGCTTACAGTGGCTAACATCACTACCAGTTACTATGGTATCAAAAGCCTTTGAAAGTCCTAATTTTTTAAGGATGATATTGGCATTTTTACTTGCAGAGTATAAGGCTACCTTTATATTTTTTGACTTTAATTCAGATATAAAACCATTAATGCCAGGTAGGATATCTGCTGGTGTTAGAGCTTCGAGCATTTCTAAGTATCGATCATTTTTCTTTGCAGCAAGGGCATCAAATTCCTCTTTTGAATATTCTCTCCTTCTCTTTTCCATAATAATTTCAAGGCTTCTTTGTCTGCTTACGCCTTTTAAGCGTTGGTTGATTTTTTCATCAAAGTCAATGCCTTCTTCATCTGCAATGCTTTTCCATGCGAGATAATGATAATGTGCTGTATCAGTGATAACGCCGTCTAAATCAAAAATAGCACCCTCAAACTTTGGTCGGTTTGCAATGGATTCGGGCATGGTTACAGTATTAGCTGTTTTGGTAATGGTTATTTTTTGACCGTATATAATGGCATCTACAGGACTGCCATTTGGAATTTCTAGGGTTGCCGATTTGTCATCAACCGAAACTTTAATAACACTGTCTCTATAAATAATCTTGAAGGAATAGGCTTCCCACTGATCAGGCAGTGAAGGGTTAAATTCTAAGCAATCACCACCAACATTCATACCTCCAAAGCCAAAAATGATGTTAAGCCAAGTGCCTGACATAGCTGAAATATGTAGACCCTTATCAGAGTTATTGTTATAGTTATCAAGATCGAGTCTAGAAGCCCACAAGTAATATTCATAAGCCATATTGGAACGTCCAATTTCAGATGCCAATATAGAATGAATGGATGGGGATAAGGAAGAACCGTGGACAGTGCGCTGTTCATAGAACCTGAAATTATTTTTCTTTTGCTCTAAAGAAAAACGGTTACGATGCAAAAACATCATTAGCAATACATCGGGTTGCTTAGCCATATCATAGCGTGTAAATCGATCAATTGACCATTTGGCTTCAGCTGGAATGTCTTTTTCCCTATCCAAGTCTTCTTTGAACTTAGGTTCTAGAGTGGTAAACATATCGTCTTGTGGGAAAACCTTGTAGGTGTCATTCTCTGGAAGGAACATTTTGTCAGATATATCTTGCCATCTGTCCAGGTCAGTTAAATCTAGTCCAGCTTTATTGACGGCTTCTTCCAGCAATTCTGGTGCAACTTCTTTCATGGTTGCAATAACTTCCAAAGTATGATCAAGGGTTTCTTTAACCATGAAATTCGTGTAATAATTATTGTTGACCAGCTGCTGGTATTCATCAGGACCAGTGACACGTAGAACACCATATTGGGCTTTTTCAGGCATCCATGATACCCTTTCAGACCAGAATTTGGATTGCTCAATTAAGACACTAATCCCTTTTTCATATACAAAGGATGTGTCCCCTGTTATTTGTGTATAGAGCTTAATTGCATAAGAAACGATGGCATTGATATGAATTTCAAAATAGGCATATTCCCAGTATATACAATCTTCTGAACCATCTATGGTTTGCCAAGGATATATGGCCCCGTTATAGTCAAAGCTTGCTGCATTCTTCTTTGCAGCTTCCAAAGTATTGTAACGGTACTCTATGAGATTACGAGCCGCATCAGGGTTTATAAATAGGTAACAGGGCATGCAATAACTTTCTGTGTCCCAAAAATAACGGCCCATGTAATGCTCCCCAGTTAAGCCTTTTGCACCAATATTTGCATAGCTGTCAACACCTCGATAGGTACATAGCAATTGGAAGATGCAATAACGGATACCTTGTTGTGACAAAGGGTCGCCCTTAATTTCAACATCTACCTTGTCCCACATATCTTTCATAATTGTCATATGTTTTTCTTTTAGTTGATTGTAGCTGTTGGTTTCATTATAGGCGTCTAGGTTTTCTTTACTTTGTGTTTTAAGAAATTCGACAATTTCCTTTTCCGTATTTTTATTAACGTTGGTATCGGCAATGTTCTTTTCTATAAGACCATAGGGATGTCCGGCATCTTTGCTTGTCCATACAGAAACAAGTTTGTCAATAATGTACTCCGTTCCTGACTTTGCCTTAAAAGAAATAAGACATGCAACACTGTTATCGTTTTTATGGTATTTTATTGTGCCTTGTTCTAGATTATGAGTTGCAAGCCCCATACGATGAATATAATATTGTCCTGTACTTGATATGTTATTTAGTAAATAAATATCGTTATCATCAGCATTTTGATCGAAAAGAGTGGCACCCTCAGTATAACCATACTGTTGATTACCAATAGAACTGTCCAAGTACAGGGAGATTGTAATTTTTTGGTCGTGATTTAGTGGTGTCAGCTTTAACCTTATGGCACCAATATGTTGATCATCAAAACTGATGAATCTTTCAAAAGACAAATTAGTCTGCTTACCTTTTTTGGTGTTGAAGGTAAGGGTTCGACTTAGAAGGCCAGACTGCATATCAAGTAATCTCTCATATTCTGAAAAGTCGGAAGTGGCCATACTAAAAGTTTCATCCCCAACTGTTACGGTCATCTTAATCCAGTTGGTGGAATTGCTCATGTAATTTCCATAATCTGGGAATCCTTTTCTTTTCCATACATAGTCATACTTTTCCTTGTGAAACATGCCTGATATGTAACTACCAACTAAGGTTTCATTCTTATCTTCACTAGGAAGACCTTCTTCGTACATACCTCTTGTACCCATGTATTCATTCGATTGTGAAAAGATGGATTCAGCTACTTTGTTACGTTCAATATTGAAATCATTTTCTGAAACCTTCCAAGGTTCAACATTATAGTCACGTTCTATACCAAAATTCATACCATTTCTCCTTAATAATACTGATAACATGTCTTAAAGCTACATCTAAATCTTATAATAGAACAGCCTTGTATACTTCAATATTCTTTTAATGAAGTCATACATTCTTTGAAGAAGGTGAAGCTCTGTGCTATAATTTTTGTGTACCATGTAGTCAAATAATAGGCATAATGTGACTATTATATTAAAGATATTTGCTGTGAGGTGACAGAATGATTGATTATAGAATTTCTCAATACAGTGATCATTTTATCTCGGTTAATGGTATTATCGCCTTAAGTCTAAAGCGTTATGTTTTTCCTACAGATTATCGTGGACATGGCTTGCATAAACATCATTATCTTGAAGTTTCTCTTATTACAAAGGGACGTGCAAGGTATTATGTTGATGGTCAGACTATGACCATACAAGCAGGAGATATACTTCTACTAAATGGAAGCAAAGAACATGGCATTATTGACATACAAGGGGATGAGTCTTTTGGAATGTTGGTCATTCACTTTGAGCCTGAATTTTTCTATTCTATTGAGAACCCCTTGCTGGATTTTCGATTTCTTCAAATGTTCTTTGAAGGGGTATATGGGGATAGACATCGACTTTCTGGGGATGAAGACTTACTTTCAAACTTAAGAACACTGATATTGACCATTGAAAATGAATTTCTAAGTAGGGCTATAGGGTATGATTTATCGGTGAAACTTAAGCTCTTTGAATTGATGCTTGAACTTATACGCTTCTATGATATCGAAATTGATGCGCTGAATCAAAATGAAAATAACGACCACTTAAGGTTAATACGTGAAGCAAAAATCTATATCCATCAGCATTTCAATGAGGAAATATCTCTTAAAAGGATATCCAAGCATCTGAGTATTAGTGAGTCTTATGTGTCAACACTTTTCAAAAAGTATACAGGCATTAGTTTGATAAAATACATCAATTCAGTTCGAATCTCAAAATCCATGGAGCTTATAGAGACCAGTAAAATGAGTATTTTGTCTATTGCAATAGCATGTGGCTTCAATAACACCTCCAATTTCAACAAACTTTTTAAAAGGCAAACGGGAATGAAGCCTTCTGAATATAGAAAGAAGGTTGTAGCACACTAATCATCTAAAATTATGAGCTTCCTTGGCCACTTTTTTGACAACGGCCTTGGGGCTTTTTTTTGTTTTCTAGTTACTTTTATCCATTTTGGATGGAAAAAATTGTTCAAAATGACATAAAAAGACAAGATAATAGTCGATTATAGTCTAAATTAGACAATAAAGCCAAGAATGGACAATTTTTGCCAAGATAGACTTCTTATAATTACATTGGGACGGTGGTAATATTTAATTACAGTAATTGATATGGTTACTGAAACCAAAACAACCCAATCAACATTTAATTAAATCTAGGGAGGATTTACAATGAAAAAATTAATGACATTATTACTAGCAGTAGCTCTTATGACATCACTTTTTGTAGGATGTGGTAAAGAGGCAGCTCCAGCAGAGACAACTGAAACTGCAACTGAAAAAGAAGCTGGAACTAGTGAAGAAACAACTGAAGCAGTTGAAGAAGAAGCAGCAGCTGCTGAACCAGTTGAACTAAGAATCGTAACAATGTTTGGTGGAACTGACCCATCAACAGAAACATTCGAACAACAAATCGCTGACTTCCAAGCAGCTAATCCTAATGTAACAATCGTTAATGAATCAATGACATCTGTTGGAGACGAGTATAGAACAGCAGTTAAGACTGACTTCTCTACTGGTAATGAAGCAGACGTAGTATTCTTCTACACTGGTGCTGACGCAGCAGGCATGATAGAGATGGAAGCAGTTGTTCCTTACTCAGAAGTATGGGCATCATTCCCAGAAGTTGGAGCAGACATCTCAGACGGTATCAAAAACACTATGAAAGAAGCAGACGGAGAAATCTATGCGCTTCCACTAACTGGTTTCTATGAAGGACTTTTTGTTAACAAAGAAATCTTTGAAGCAAATGGACTTGACCTTCCTACAGATTGGGACAAGCTAATGACTGCTGTTGAAGTACTTCAAGCTAACGGCGTTGTACCTTTCGCAGGACCTATCTCACAATCACACTACATGATCGAGCACTTCGTATACTCAGAAGCAGGAGTTGAAGAGTACAAGAACGTTCTTGACGGTGAAGTTCCAGCATCATGGGTTGATGGACTTACAAATATCAAAGACCTTTACGATGCAGGTGCATTCTCAGAAGACGCTCTAGCAATGGAAATCGAAGCAGCTCAAAACTTGTTCAAGCAAGAAAAAGCAGCAATGGTTCTTGAAGGTTCATGGTTCATCGGTGGATGTGAAGACGATCTTAAAGCTAAGATGACAGTAATCCCAATGCCAGCAGCACCAGGTGGCGCTAAAGATCCTAGCTCAATCGTTGCAGGATTCTCATCAGGATACTACATCTCAAGAAGCTCATTTGAAGACAGTGCTAAGCAACAAACAGTAGTTGATCTTGTAGCTTACCTTACAACTGCAGACGCTATCAAAGATATCGCAACAGCAAACGGTGGTACGCCATCAGCAGCAGTACAAGTTGAAGGTCTTCCACAAATCGCTCTTGACGGTCACGCAATGGCAGCAGCAGCTACAGCACTTGCAATGCCTATCGACTCAAGACTTACACCAGAAGCATTTAACTACATCGTTAAAGAAGGTGTTCCATACATCGCATTCGGTGAGAGAACTGCTGAAGAAGTACTTGCTGAAGTAAAGAAAATCAATGGAAAGTAAGTCATTTACTACTAAGTAGAAAATGACGGACGAGCTTGGTTACATTTCATTCCATAGAATTAAATTCACCACGGCGAGTGAAACGCTAGACAAGCACACATTACCATAACAATCAATTGGGGATTTTCCTACAAGGAAAACAGAATAGTAGCTAAAATTGCTTAGCTACTATTCTTTTGCCCTTTTTCACTACTTTGAAAGCCAAAAGGAGGCCCTTATATAATGAAATATTATATGAACAAGAAAACCATCATACTCTTTTTGTTGCCGGCTCTAGCCTTCATGACTGTGTTTTTGTTCTACCCATTCATTATGAACATCATCAAAAGCTTCAATGAGTCTAATGGATTTATGAACACAGCATTTGTTGGTCTTGACAATTACAGAAGGATGTTTACAGACAATACCATCCACAAGGCAATCAAAAATACATTTGAACTAATGCTTTACATCGTCGTTATTGAAGTTGGCTTTGCAATCCTACTTGCAGTTATGGTCAACAGTATCACAAAAGGTAAAAAAGTTTTTCCAGACTGTATACTTTTTTCCAATTGTCATCTCAGCTACAGCAATCGGTATGATGTTCAACTTATTCTATGCATATGATGGCGGATTACTAAACACAATAATTGCATATTTTGGAGGCGAGTATAAAGTTTGGAAGACCGTTGAATCAGCCCTTAAGATAGTGGCAGTGCCTACAGTATGGCAATATGTTGGATTCTACTTCGTCTTAATCCTTACAGCAATCAAACAAGTACCAAAATCACTTTATGAATCAGCAAAAATCGACGGGTCTAACCCATTTACAGAACTTAGATACATCACTTTACCACTTATCAGAAACGTTATTATTACTTGTACTGTGCTAGCAATCACAGGAACAATGAGAGTCTTTGACCTTCCACTTATCATCACTGGTGGTGGTCCACTAAACTCATCACAGGTTCTTGGTTTATATATGTACCAAAAGACATTCGTAGATGAAGCTTTCGGATACGGAGCAGCAATATCAGTCCTAATTGTGGCAATCGGATTTGTTGTTTCATATGTCGTTAGTAAAGTCTTTAAACAAGAGGATTATACCTACTAGGTAAAGAAAGGAAGAATGAGATGACTGAAAAAAAGAAGTTAAATGTCTTAACACCAATTAAATATCTCATCTTGAGCTTGTGGGCGTTCACAACAATCTTTCCTCTTGGTTGGATTATCATGAATTCCTTCAAGACATCACAAGAGATTATCGATAACTCATTTACATTACCAGCATCCTTCAATTTGGATAACTATATTAGAGCATTTGAAAATAGCATTGGAAGAGGTTATGCCAACTCACTGATTGTATCCCTTTCAGTGGTTGCCTTAACATTACTATTTGGATCAATGGCAGGTTACATCGTCGCAAGATTCCAGTTTCCTGGTAAAACATTTGTTAGAGCATTAATCCTTAGTAGTTTGATGATTCCAATATTTGCAACCATCGTGCCAGTCTTTGGATTACTAATTAAGATGGACCTTTTCAACAAACACCTTGGTCTTATCTTACCTCAAGTAGCAGGTAACTTAGCCTTTGCAGTATCGGTACTTGGAAGTTACATGACATCTATTCCTATGGAGCTTGAAGAAGCGGCCATCGTTGAAGGGTGTACACCAAGACAGGTATTCTTTAGAGTTGTAATGCCAATTACCAAACCATCACTTAGTGCTGTTGCCATCTTCGTCTTCTTATGGTCCTACAATGACTTATTTAGTTCATTGATTATCCTACGAACCAGAGACATGATGCCAATCAACGTACTACTTACAGATATCAGTTCACAATACGGAACTAACTACGGACTAATGGCCGCAGTTATCGTTATCATCGTAATCCCAGTACTAGCATTCTACGTTGCCGCTCAGAATTATATTGTAGAAGGGATGACTAGCGGAGCAGTCAAAGGTTAGACCTTTGACAAACCGGCTAGCATCCAGCCGGATTGTGGTTGTTTTTATCAAATAAAAAAACCATAGTCCGGAAGAAGCTTGAAAGAGATGGTAGTTGTTTTCGTCTGGAGCAGTAGAAAAATCAAAAGAAATGAGAGGAAATCCCATGGTAAAATTTGGAACCGGTGGCTGGAGAGCATCATCGGTGATGAATTCATTAAATCAAATATTGTCCGTGTTGCTCAAGGGCTAGCGAACATTATGATAGAAGAGGGTGTTACAGAGCCTGGAATCGTCATCGGTTATGATCGACGATTCCTCTCGACCCAGTCATCAAGGTGGTTGTCAGAGGTCTTTGCTGCCAATGGCATCAAAGTATTCCTTGTAGACAAAGAAGCACCGACCCCTATCATCATGTTTGCGGTGAAGCAGCTGGAAACGACTTATGGCATGGCTGTAACAGCCAGTCATAATCCTGCATCTTATAATGGTATCAAAGTATTTATGCAAGGTGGTCGTGATTCAGATGTTGAAACGACTGAGAAAATAGAAGGACAAATGGAAGGTATGACAGAGTCAGACATCAAATCGCTTGAATTTGCTAAGGCACTTGAAGCTGGTACAGTGGAAGTCATCAATCCTTCTAATGAGTATATAGACACAATCCTTGAGATGCTTGATGTTGAGAGCATTCGTAAGCAGGACCTTAAGATTCTACTAGATCCGATGTTTGGTGTTTCCAAAACATCCTTACAGACAATACTAATGTCTGCAAGATGTGAAGTGGATGTTATTCATGATAGACATGATACAATGTTTGGCGGACGTTTGCCATCTCCTAGTGCCGTAACACTGACAAGACTTAGTGACATGGTTGTTGAAAAAGGTTATGACCTAGGTGTTGGAACAGATGGTGACGCCGATAGACTTGGTATTATAGATGAGAATGGTGATTTTATACATCCCAATAAAATCATGGCGCTTCTTTATTATTACCTCCTAAAATATAAAGCTGGCAAGGTGGGGTTGTTAGAAATTTAGCTACAACCCACCTGCTAGACGCCATTGCAACAAAGAATGGCCAGGTATGTTATGAAGTACCAGTAGGGTTCAAGCATATCTCAGGCGGTATGGCTGAGCATGACGCCATTATCGGCGGTGAGAGCAGCGGTGGTCTAACAATCAAAGGCCATGTCAAAGGCAAAGATGGTATTTTTGCTGCCGGTCTATTGATTGAGATGATTAGTGTTACAGGCAAGAGACTTGCAAAGATGCTTGAAGAGATTGAAAGTGAATTTGGTGCTTTTGAGATGGTGGAAGCCAATCTTGATTTCCACCCAAGTGAGAAGGCAAGACTACTTAACTTACTATACGAAGAGAAGCAGATTCCTGAGTTTGATATTGAAGTAGAACGTGTATCTTATATGGATGGTGTGAAAGTTTACTTCAAAAATGGTGGATGGATTATAGCCAGATTCTCCGGTACAGAGCCACTCATTAGAATCTTTGCAGAGCAATCATGTGAAGAAGAAGCCAATGTACTTGTTAAGCAAATGAAAGATTTTCTTGGTATTTAGATAGTAGTTTATTGTATATATATTGTATGAAAAGAGATTGCCAGGAGAGGCCCAGAGGCACTATAGATGGTCATCTTTCCTGGCAATATCTGAATAAAGAGCACTAAAAATAATGATGAATACTCAGGAGGCAACAGTGATGTTTAATTCTAACGATGTTTTTAAGCAAATGACTTTAAGAGAAAAAAAATCGCTCAAATGTTTTTGCAATATTACCAAGGGTATGATGATGTGCCGGAGAAGTTTAAGGAGATGAACCGTCGCAACGAACTTGGTGGCTTCATATACTTTTCTGGTAACAATGTTCGTAACTTGACTCAGCTCCATGATATGTCAAAGAAAATCCAAGACTTGGCATCTGAGAATAAATACAATCTGCCATTCCTTTTGACCATTGACCAAGAGGGTGGACAACTAACAGCAATCTTCAATGAGACAACCATATTCCCAGGGAATATGACACTGGGCTTTGCTAATGATAAAACATTGGCTTATGACCAAGGTCGCCATGTAGGTAAAGAGCTGAACTATGCAGGAATCAATATTTGTTATGCACCTGTACTTGATGTAGATTACGATGCTGTTAATGGTGTGCCTGTTGTTGATAACCGCAAGTTTTCAACAGAACCAACAGTTGTTGGGGATATGGGGACAGCTTTTATCAATGGCCTTAACGATGAAGGTATCTTGGCATGTGGTAAACACTTTCCAGGAATGAGAATTACAGAAGTTGACACACATTTTAAGGTAGACAGAAGTCCTTATGACATGAAACGTCTAGAAGAAGTTGAGATTGCACCATTTAAGAAGGCCATTGATAATGGTCTAGGCTGTATAATGACACACCATGTATATTCGACGCCATTGACCCAGAGAATCCTGCGTCGCTTAGTAAAAAAGGCTATGGACTACTTAAGAAATGACCTTGGATTTGATGGTCTAGTAGTTACAGACGACCTAATTATGAAAGCAATTCTAGATGAGTATGGTCAAAGAGAACCGATTAAGATGGCTATTAATGCAGGTGCAGACCTGTTGATAACAACATGTGCCGATGATTGGTTTGTGGATTATGTTGAAGAAGAAGTAAACAAGGGCAACATTGACCCAGCAAGAATTGATGATGCCGCTCTTAGAATACTCAAATATAAAGAGCAGTTATGTGTTAAACCAATTCCAGAGGAAAAGACATTTTCAAAAGAAGATGGTGATACACTTTCAAAAGAAATCGCTACCAAAGGTATTATTCTCTATAAAGGAGATGAAGACAAGCTACCACTAGACCTTGAAGATAAGAAGCTTGGCATACTATTTGGTAACCCAGCAAGACTTGTAATGTCCGATGCAACCAACCTTTATGATATTTCACTGAAGGATGTTATTGGCAACGTCACTGGCCATACCAATATCAAAGAAGCTATTATGCCATGGCACCCAACACATGAGGAAATTATCTCCCTTGCTGATGTAGGTATTATCTCAGATGTGATTTTATTCACAACAGTTAATGCTTATAGGTTTGACCAGCAGATTGAAGTCCTTAAGGAAATTCGTAAATACTGTCCAGATAAAACCATTATCAGTGTGGCGTCAAGAAGTCCTATGGATGCAAAAGTCTTGGCTGAGTTATCGGACTATGTCATTGTTACAGGTGGTATAACTAATAGTATATTTGAGGCAGTTGCTGAATGTGTCTTTGGTGGTGCAAAGTTCAACTATAACGATGCCAAAGCACTGAACTTCATCAAGTAAATAGGAGAATCGATATGAAAGAACTATTACAACATTATTCAAAGACATTTGATGAACTAAGGAATAATCCTATGAAAGCAGAAGCATGTCAGATGCCAGGTGATGCCTACTTTATTGATGGCAACACAATCCTGACAATTCCAAGAGATGATGGCGACAGTCGTTATCCTTATGGAAAAGATGGGTTTAACTTTTGGACCTATGCTTCTGGCTATATGCACTGTAACGAAGGTCTCTATTCTCCAATTCTTAGAGCTTCTGAAGGGGCAGAACCTAAGGTGGCATTCTTTGCAGCTATTGGCGGAGAGCCAATGTTTTCACTCTTGTCAGTGCCTGTTGTTTTTGGTACACGTGAAGATATACTGAGGTATACAGTTTTCACTATGTCAGCCACTTATTATGTGACTGAGACACCTGAAGCCATTTTTGGTGTTAGGGCATTTGTAGACAAGGCCAGAAATATGTACTTTACTCTAGAAGTGGTGAACAAGACAGTTAAGGCACTTGATATTAAGTTATCTACCTACTTCAACCCATTCATCAAGAATGCTATGATGGAGAATTCAACAGACAGATGGTTCAGAGTTGTTGAGTATATTGAAGAGAAATCATGTTTCAAAGTGGAAGCTTATGAGGAACGTGATCGACTTGGTATGGCCACCAATTACGGTATCTTAAGTAGAGTGATTGACGAAGAAACCCTTGTTCAAGATGTCAAAGTGACCACTTCACGCTATGATTATGTCGGTGGTGCAAGGTCTAGTTTACATTCAGCTAAAGTACTGCAAGATGGTGATATTAAAGAAGAGAAAAAAGTTAGCTCTTTTACAGAAACCGCTATATGTGGTGATGTCCTTAAGCTTGAAGTGACTGATGAGGCAAGAATTGATTTGAGATTTGCTTATTGTTTTGAAGAGGTTGATGCCCAGCTTCTTATTGATCAAAAGTATGATAAAGAATGGGTTGATGCCCATCTAGACGAAGTTATAAATGAAGAAGCAGCCAATAACGATGGCATTTCCATGAAGTTTGAAAACAAGACAGATGGGGCAGATAGGCTTAAGCTCAAAGATCAAGTCTTCAACGGATTTATGGACCATTTGAAAAAAGCAAGTGGAGTTTTGTTCGGTCATCAAAGGTTATATACAACTGTCAAGCTTCTCACTAATTGGTATAAGAGATGTCTTTCAGGCTCTTGAGGGTCTTGTTTTCTGGCAACCGGAAGTTGTAAAAGCTAAAATGGTTGAGGCACTAGGATTTACTAACCCAGAAGGGCGATTGCCAAGACAGTACTCCTTACCTTCATCAGAAGGTGCTACGCCTGCTATGGACCTTAGACCTTTTATTGACCAAGGTGTATGGGTTATCTCAGCCATTGCTACTTACCTTAGACATACCAAAGACTTTGGCTTTCTTGATGAAGTATGCGGTTACCATGATTTTGTTGATGAGCACAAACATATTGCACGAAAATGTGATGAAAAGGACAGCGTTCTTGACCACATGATTAAGATAATGGATTACCTCCTTACCAACAGAGACCATGATTATACTAAGTGCGTTCTGGCCCTCTATGGTGATTGGAATGATGCACTAGATGGTCTAGGTAAATCCAATGATCCTACTAAAGAATACGGTACAGGTGTGTCTGTAATGGCTACTCTACAGGTCTATCAAAATATTGATGAGATGGTTGAGATTCTAAGCCATTTAGACAATGAGAAGTATGCAGACTTAATTGATTCCTACCAAGTTGCTAAGAAGGAAATTAGAGATGGTCTTCATGAACATGCTCTCCTTGACGACAGAATCCTCCATGGTTGGGGTGATGAAAAATCCTATATGGTTGGCAGCACTAAGGACCCTGATGGCTTAGCCCGTGATGGCCTTACATCTAATGCATTTTGGATTCTATCAGGACTGCTTAGAAGTGATTACCACTTAGAGGATAAAGAGAAGAACAATGATTCAGTTAGATCAATTATCCTTGATGCTTACGATAGACTTGATTCAAAGTACGGTCTTAAGACCTTCCATCCTCATTTTGAAAAAGGCACAGAAGGTGTAGGACGTATTCCTAACTTGCCAAAGGGAACAGCGGAGAATGGCGCAACTTATATACATGCTAGTATGTTTGGTGTTATGTCACTCTTTGCCATTGGTGAGTCTAAGAAAGCTTGGGATCAACTGGCTAAATTATTGCCTTTTACACATGAAAAAGTCTCTATATCTCCATATGTAGCACCGAATTCCTATGGTTATAACGAAGACTTGGGAATCGATGGCGAATCCATGGCAGATTGGCAAACAGGTAGCTCCAATGTACTACTTAAAACGATTATTAGGTATGTTTATGGTTATGAACCAGCACTGGATGGCTTCTATGTACAGCCAAGCAGTTACCAACCATTTAGCAACCTGGAGGTGTCTTATGACTACCTTGGAAGAAAAATAACCATCGCCTATGAGCAAGTCGAAGCAGATGATAATAAGACTGTAGGTGACCGACAATTTCTTGTTAATGACAAGGCCTTTGATGGTGTCTATGACGAAGTAATGAAGATGAAAAGGTTGTTTGTAGAGGATACATTGGTAAGGAACTATAAAGCGGGAAGTCAAATTCGTATCACAGTTCTAGATCCAGTAGAATAACAAAGGTATAGGGAGAGATAAAATGGAAGCTTGTACAACCAAGTCATATACAATACAGAGATTTGACAAAATGGTAGACTGGGAAGTGGTTGAGGCACTATCAATCGATCAATTTCCATGGTACAAATCAGGTGACAAGCAAGAAACATATGTGAAGGTGGCAAGGACCAATAGCCATCTTCACATCCATGCCATGGCCATAGACAAACATTCAAGTGCCAAGGTGGTTAAAAGCAATGGCAGTGTTTACAAAGACAGTTGTTTTGAATTCTTTGTGACACCAAAGGAAAGACAAGGCAGTGCCTATCTGAACTTTGAGATTAATTGTATTGGTACCATGTATCTAGCTTATAATAACGGTTCTGTTGTCAGAGAAGCTAGTCAAGAACAAATATGGCAGGTCAAAATAAGGACCTCACTGACAAAAGGCCAGCCAAAAATTATCCAAAACAATGATGATTGGTGGTCCCTACATATCGACATACCTTTTACACTGATAGATGAATTATTCCCACACACAGAAAAGGACGGAGCCAAGTACAGCCCCGCCTGGTATGGTAACTTTTATCGTTGTGGTGGCACCTTGGATGACCAATATGCCACTTGGAACTATGTTGGTGGCGACAGGCCTAATTTCCATCAACCTGAATATTTTGCTAGGCTTGAGATGGCAACGTTAACTTAACCTGTAATCCTGAAAAGTAATAGGATTCAATCACTTGGTCAAAGTTGTGCACAACTAGGTCTTCAATATCTTTATCAGAAAAAATGTATTTAAACACTTTTCTATTCTTTGGATCTAAAATCCAGTATTCATTAATGCCGCTTTTCATATAGAGGCTTAATTTTTTGGTCATGTCTTTGCTTCTAGTCGAAGGCGAGAGTACTTCAACAACAAGGGAGGGGATGCCATGATAGATGCCCTCATCATCTACACTTTCTTCATCACACATAACAAGTATATCTGGCTGAACCACGTTGGGATCATCTTCAAAGCTTGCTGAATCGTTAAACAAACGTACATCATATGGAGAAATGAATGGTTTGCAAGACTGTTCTTTAAAGTAGTTATGCATTTGTACAAAAATTTCTTGAACAGCCAGCTGATGCTGGTGTCTTGGTGAGGACATCAGATAGAGCTCGCCATCAATTAGTTCATACCTAGATTCAGATTTCTCTGTAATTTCTAGATATTCATCATAAGTCACTCGCTTGCGAATATAGTAGCCAGGTGCCCCTTCTTTAACAATATATACCATAGGATCTTCATACTTAATTAATTTTGCTACACCGCGTCCATTCTTTGTAACGATGACTTCGTCACCATCCATTGACGCTTTTAGATATTTTCCAAAGGCATTTTGAAAAACAGTTGTTGAAACACGCATGATACACCTCCTAGATAAAGTGAATTGTCAGTTATTAGGTATATTATATAATGGTATTAGCTAAAAAGGTATAGGTATATTAGCCAATATTTATGGCCATAACCGGGATAGTAGGCTCGGGCAAGAGCTTTTCATGCTGATGAGTTTAGAGACTTGATACATCTATGTCTTTATGTAATAATGTATATAGGAATGAGGGTTCTTATAGTGTGCAGTATATAATGATAAATGAGGAGAGAGTATAATGGTATATTTGAGAGAGACTAGGCTGATTCGAGTCCTAGCTTTGGTGATTGTTTTAATTTTGATTGCAACAAGTATGAAAGTTAATGGATGCTGGGTAGGGCAAACGGTGGAAGAATTGTTTGACCAGTCCAGAGTTATTGTTATTGGCACTATTCTTGAAAAGGATGGCCACAGTAATTACCCAGGCAGCATGATGGGTGTGGACCACTGGAAAGTTGAGGTGGACTACTACCTTAAAGGAGATAAGTCTGATTCAATTATCACTGTAGATACACCAGATAACACAACATCTCTTCATTATAGCCTGAATCAACACGGCAATAGTGTTCTCTTATTTTTGAATGAAGATGAACATGGTCTTCAGCCCCCATCACCGCAAGGGGTAATGGGTATTCGCATATCAGAAGAACTAGGTAATATGACGATAGAAAAAGGCAGTGATTTGGTTGACCATATTAGTATAAGTGATGAATCCACTGAGGACCTTCCATCAGTTATGGCTGAGATTGAACAGATTGATCTGATTGTAACAACCTACAAAGATGGAGAGAACTTTCTTGAGGATGATATTTCTAAGAAATTCTATGTTTGGCCGGTAAGTCTATTGGTCGTATGTGCTTTCTTCGTGATTATTAATAATGCAACGTCAAAGGAAAAGAAAACACGCATCAAAATGCCAAAATAATAAATTAACAATCTCGTAATAGAATATTATAACTTTCGTCGTAATATACTGTTGACAATCCCATATTCTGGGTGTAATATTAAGGCATAATTTCACAAAGACAACTGCTTAATCCACACGGAGCGGGGGACCCAATTACTTGGGGCGAATTCCTGAAGACCAGGATAGAACACTCTTTCAGTTCGAGCCCGACAGCTAACCTCGTCAGCATAGAAAGAGAGTATCTATGGCGATGCCTACTTAGCGAATGAAAAACACCAGAGAAACTCTAGGTGTTTTTTTGATGCCAAAAATGTGAAATTATTAACGAGAATTGTGTAATATCTACACGATTCAACCCAGTTGGTACTAAGGAGGTTGTGACTATGTTGTATTTGATTAGTGGCGCTATGGTATTGGCATTTTTGGTATTAATGGTATGGGTGGCAGGATTTAGGGTCATTCCCAACAACAAAATTGGTATCGTTGAGAAATGGTGGTCTTTTGGTGGATCATTAGATGAGCAGATTATTGCCCTTAATAAGGAAGCGGGTTATCAACCTAAGGTACTAAGAGGTGGTATTCACTTTTTGACACCACTTATGTTCAGAGTTCATATTTGTCCATTAGTGACAATACAACAAGGTGAAATCGCCTATGTATTTGCCAGAGATGGTGAATCACTACCTGGTACTCAGACACTTGGACGTGTAGTCTCTGAGTCACATAACTTTCAGAATGTAGAAGGGTTTTTAAGAAACAAAGGACAAAAAGGTATCCAAAGGGCCATTATTCGTGAAGGTACATATGCCTTTAATTTGGCGCAATTTGCATT
>JDSF01000252.1_pt1 | contig 29980 bp, 26 predicted proteins | sample 199441 | NCBI WGS metagenome assembly JDSF01 (sample SAMN02592751, study PRJNA231836) | bioreactor metagenome | isolation source: continuous culture bioreactor denitrification-DNRA | place: Germany: Bremen
AGGAACTAAAATTTATTTTGCGCAGTGCCGACTCAATACGAGTAGCCGCTCTGTGCAATTCAAGGTTTGTTAAATATTAAAAGGTCGGAACGACCGCTCTCTCATCTGCGGGTTTCGACCTTTTGTTGTTTTTGACGATCTTTATTGATATGTGTTGACACTTTGTCTCAGTATTTGTCGTTACGGTTTATTGCGGTTGCCTTGCTACCTGTGTCTGACTTCTTGTACCATTCTTGATACTATATTCAAATACCATCAAACTGTCTGGTGGTTGAATGCTGTTTGCATATGATCTCTGCAGGTCAGGTGCTCAAGTCCAATTATCCCATATAAGAATGCGGAGTCTAGAGTCCATGAGAAACAAAGATGGAGCGACGGTGCGATCTGTTGTTATTGCTGTCATATTATTTCTGTCCCTGTGTTGCGCGTCAGGCAGTATTGCCGCAACGGGAGGAACAACCAATGAAATACAGATAGGACTCCTGTTTAATACCAGTAACGATCTGACGGATCGTTTTATCGCGACCCTGAGCCAGGAAGTCGATCACCTGCTTGGTAAGCAAAGTCGAATTGCGTTGCCGGAGAGCAAGCAATTGGTTGCAGAGTGGTCACGAAAGAGCGTTCTGGAAAATTACGCTGCGTTGGTGAATGATCCCGCAGTCGATATCATCGTCGCTGCCGGCCCACTGTGCTCAGCTGTTCTGGTTCAGGAGGAGAGCTTTCCTAAACCGCTGATCCTGATTGGTATCCTCGACTACGAATTGCAGCAAATCCCCCTGGCTGCAGATAAAAGCTCGGGACGTCACAACCTGACTTACATTCTTGAGACACGTGATTTCTTAGCCGATCTAGACAATTTTTATGAAATATATCCATACCGTAAACTGGCTTTTCTCGCCGATGAAAAATTGCTCGGTCTGTTACCTGAAGTCAAGGGCTGGTTAAGTCGTTATGCCGCCGAGCAGGGGAGTGATCTTGAAATTTTATCCTATGGGGGGATATTGATCTCTTGCTGGAAAAGTTGGATCTCTCTGATGCCTTTGATGCGGTTTTTATAGGCGGTTTATTTGCCCTCAAGGATAGCGACAAACAGCGCTTGGTAGATCACGTTAACAAGCTTGGACTTCCCAGTTATGCCTTCCTGGGCATCGAAGATGTCAGGCGCGGAGTCTTGGCTGGCGCTTCTCCCGAGACGAACTGGCAGAAGGTCGGTCGTCGCATTGCCCTGAATATTGAACAAATCATTGATGGGCGCGATCCGGCTGAGTTAAAGACGCTGCTTGAATTTTCAAGTCGTCTGACCATCAATATGAAGACCGCGAAACAGATCGATTTTTCTCCCAACTGGAACACATTAGCCCAGGCCGAGTTGATTGCTGTCGGTGATTATGCCGCCGAGCGCAAGATTGATCTCCGCACGACAATAGAAGAAGCGTTACAGGCTAATCTGAACCTTGATATTGAACGCAAGACCTTGGCTCTTGCCGTTGAAAATGTCTTTTTGACGCGGGCGCAGCTGTTGCCGTCTTTGAGCGCTGGGGTCGGGTTGACCCGAATTGATGATGAGCATGCAGGTGCCGCTCAGGCTGAGCAGACGACAACGGCTTCGCTGACCTTGTCTCAGCTGCTTTATTCCGACAGCGCTTGGGCTAACTTGGCTGCGCGCAAGTACCAGGCGGAATCCGCACGGGAAGGCTATCGACAGCTGGTGCTCGACACGGTGCTGAACGCAGGTCAGAACTATCTGAATATTCTCAAGGCCAAATCAACAGTGCGGACAAGTCGTAATAATTTGGCTTTGGTCAAAAAAAACTATGAGGTCGCCGAATAATCGCCGCCAAATTGGATATGCCGGTGCCGCGGATGTTTACCGGCTCGATAGCGAACTGGCCACAGCAACCAGTCAGTTAATTTCGGCACAGAGCCGTTTGAAACAGGCAAAAATCGAGCTGAATGATTTTCTTAAGCGGCCACTGAGTGAAGATTTTTCACTGCAGGAGGTCGGTCTTGAAACCGATTTGTTGAGCCGTTATGGATCTTCTGAAATAAGGGATGCCGTTAATAACCCTAAGGATCTGGAGCGTCTGACCCTTTTTCTAACTCAGGAAGCAGAGTCAACTGTGCCTGAAATCAAACAGTTGCGAGCGTCTTTGGCGGCCCAGGAGCGCCTGTTGAAGAGTCAACAGAGAAAGCGTTGGTTGCCGACCGTTAATCTGAGTGCGTCAGTTAATGAGATTCTGGACCGTGATGGTGTCGGGTCAACTCCGGTACTGACTGAAGATACCAGTTGGAATCTCAATCTTAATGCGAATTGGGATCTGTTTTCGGGCGGAGGGATCAGTTCTGAAATACGTCAGGCTCAGATCGAACGGAATAAGCTGAACAAACAGTTAGAGCAAACAGGTCGTTTGGTTGAAAAGCAGCTGCGTAACGCAATGCTTGATCTGCTGGCGCAGGAATCAGATTTGCAGTTGACGCAGACTGCTGCTGATGCGGCAGAAAAAAACTATCAGCTGGTGCAGGATTCCTATCGCAAGGGAGCCGCAACCATTACCGCGTTGCTTGATGCTCAAAACTCGGCCCTGTCTGCAGATCAGTCGGCAGAAAATTCTGTCTACGACTTTTATCTGGCGATTCTGCAAGTTGAACGCGCTATGGGCAGTTTTTCCCTGACCAGTAAAGCTGATGAAGCGGAAGATTTTTATCAGCGTCTGAAAAAACATATGAATGCTTCGTTACGTTAATCATAGCCATTTGAGGAATCGATGAAAAAAAAAACAGATGATGATATTGGGGACGCTGCTTTTGCTCCTCAGTTTCTTGGGTGCTTGTTCTTCAGCTCCAGAAAAGCCACAAGAGGTTTTGCGCACTGTTCGTTATCAGATTGCTGAGAGTGAAGTTGTCGCCAGTCAGCGCAGTTTTTCAGGCGTATCCGTTGCTGCGACTGAAACAAAAATCAGCTTCCGGGTCAGTGGCTTGCTGGAACAGTTAAATATCAAAGTTGGCCAGCAGATTCGTAAGGGGGATTTGATCGCTTCACTCGATGATCGTGATTTAAATCTGAATTATGAGGAATCAAAGGCCGCCAGACTTAATGCTCAGGTTCAGGCAGATAATGCCAATTCTAACCTGTTGCGGGTGAGGGAACTATATGAAAATGATAATGTCGCTCTGAGTGAATATGAACAGGCAAAAAACAGCTATGCTTCTGCAAAAGCTGATCTTGAAGCACGTCAAAAGCAGCTTGATCTGCAAAAAAGCCAGTTACAGTACAGTCAAATTCATTCTCCCATGACCGGTATTGTGACTCAGGTCCCTGTGACTAAGAATGAAAATGTCAGTGCTGGGGAGGCGATTGCCGTTCTGTCATCGAACAAAAATGTTGAGGTCGAAGTCAGTATCCCTGAGGCATACATCGCGGCGATTAAAACCGGAATGGCTGCACGGGTGACTTTTTCATCCTTGCCGAATAAAAGTTACCCTGGTGTCATCACAGAGGTCGCTTACGCGGCATCTGAAAGCTCAACTTATCCTGTGACTGTTAAGTTGGATCAGTCAGACACAAAGTTGAGGCCCGGAATGTCAAGCGAAGTCCATTTTTCCTTCAATGAAAGCGATGTTGCCGCGATCAGAGTTCCCGCCAGCGCAGTGGCAGAAGACCTCTCTGGTAATTTTGTCTATTTGGTTCTTCCGTCTGAGAACAACGGTATAGGGACGATCGAGCGGCGGACAGTCGTTGTTAGTAATTTGACAAATCTGGGTTTTATTGTCCTTGATGGTCTGAAGGAGGGCGATGTTGTTGTCACCGCTGGTGTCAGTAAAATCAGTCCTGGTATGAAAGTTCGTTTTGACTCAACTGTGAAGTGACCCTTATGAATTTAACGCAACTAGCGATAAAAAATAAAAGCCTCTTTTATTCCCTGTTGGTGGTTTTTCTGTTTCTCGGCGCAAACACATTTGTGGATATGTCGCGTGATGATATGCCGCCGTTTCTTATTCGGGCTGTCAGTATTGTTTCGTCTTTTCCGGGCGCAGGGCCAGAACGGGTGGAACTGCTGGTTAGTGATGCCATTGAAAAGGTCGTCCAGGAAGTACCTGAAGTCGATTACATCACCAGTGAATCACGAACGGGGCTTTCTGTTGTTACCGTAAGTCTTAAAGAGAATGTTTTCGATCTACAGCCGGTATTTGATCGGATTAGAAGAAAGGTCGAAAGTGTTCAGAGTGATCTACCAGCCGGAGTCAACCCTGTCGTCAATGATGAGCTTGGGGATGTCTTTGGTATTTTGATCGGTTTGACTGCTGATGGGTACTCCTACGCTGACATGAAAGAGATCGCTGACGAAGCCCGTAACAGGTTTATCAAGATCCCAGACGCAGCAAAGGTTGAGATTGTCGGTGACCAGCCGGAAAGAATTTATCTTGAATTTGATCAGACCCGGCTGGCTGAAATGGGTCTGTCAAAGACTGCGATTGAAAATCTGCTTTCAAGTACCAATATTCTGTATTCCGGAGGTGATATACGAATTGCCGACGAACGGATTGTCCTGGAACCGAGCGGGAATTTTGAGTCGGTTGCTGAGCTTGAGAGGATGTTTCTGACGAGCAATAAAGGTGAATTGATCCGCTTGGGTGATGTCGCGAAGGTCCGACGGGGTTATGTCGATCCTCCACAAAGTCTGGTTCGGGTCAATGGTGAAGACGCCTTGGTGATTGGTATTAACCTGAAAAGGGTGGGAATATCGTACAGCTGGGACAACAGGTTGATCTTCTCCTCACTGATTTTGAACAGACCTACCCGATCGGCGTCGACTTTCTCCGCGTTTCTTCACAGGATCAGGTCGTTGATCTGTCTGTCAGTAATTTTGTTTCCAATCTGCTTCAATCGGTCGGGATTGTGCTGGCAACGATGTTGGTTTTTCTTGGTTTACGGACGGGGTTTGTTGTTGCCAGTTTGATTCCGTCATCGATTGTGTTGACGCTTCTCTTCATGAGTTTGCTGGATGTTGGCCTGAATCAGGTTTCTTTAGCGGCTCTGGTAATTGCGTTGGGGATGCTGGTCGATAACGCCATCGTCATGTCTGAGTCGATGATGGTGAAGATGGAAGAGGGAGAGTCAGCTAGTGACGCTGCTGTTTCTTCTTGTCGAGAGCTATCTGTGCCATTGCTGGTCTCTTCATTAACGACCGCGGCTGCATTTATGGCATTTTTTCTGGCCACTTCGACTATGGGCGAAATTATGGGGCAACTTTTTCTGGTTGTCACGAGTGCGCTGCTTTCTTCCTGGGTGATGTCTTTAACCGTGATCCCTTTGCTGGGAATTCAGTTTATCCGTATCTCTCCGGCTGAGACTGCCAAGGCCAAACCGGGGTTGATTGACAAAGCCAAGGTTGTTTACCGGAAGCTGCTGGTCTTCTGCCTGAAAAAGCCTGCTCTGTTAATAGTCAGTGCTCTGCTGTTGTTCGCAGTTTCGATCTGGAGTATCGGTTTTCTGCCTTTTGTCTTTATGCCAGACAGCGACAAAACTGTGATCTCAGCCAATCTGGAACTGCCGATAGGGACCGCTATTGAAAAAACTGATCGGGTTGTCCGTCAAATTGAAAACTTTATCAAAGAAAATCTAACAGTTAGTTCAGATCGAGAGGAAGGGGTTGTCAGCTGGTCATCCTATGTCGGTGAAGGTGCCCCCAAGTATGATCTGGGTTCTTCTTCTCCTGAGGCGAATTCGTACTCAGCTCATATTTTGATCAATACAACCTCCGATCTGTTTAATCAGGAAGTAATTGAACGTCTGGATCGTTATTGTTTGGATAACTTCCCTGATTTGAAGACAGTGGTCGATCGGCTTTCAACTGCAGGAGGAGCCGCTGATCCGGTGTCGATCCGTCTGACAGGAAATGATCCACTGATTCTCGATCCAATCACAGCAGCGGTTAAAGCTCAGTTGCGGAAAATCGCCGGGACTAAAAACGTAACTGATGACTGGGGAATGCGGGTTAAAAAACTGGTTGTGATGGTCGATCCGTTAAGAGCTCAACTTGCCGGGTTGACCAATCAGGATGTTGCTCTGTCACTGCAGACCATTTTGACAGGTGCTCGTGTCGGTGATTATCGGGAAGGGGATCAGGTTATCCCTATTACCATGTTAAGCGACAAGCGTAAAAATCTGACCGTTGAGCAATTGGAAAGCTTGCCCATCAATAGTCAGGGAGGGACATTGAATGTCCCATTGAAGCAAGTTGCCGATATCGATCTGGTGTGGCAGCCGGCCAAAATATTACGCCGAGATCTATCGCGTACGATCAGTGTTGGTGCCGGTCTTCAGACAGGCTATACCGCTAAGGACATAACGTCAAAGTTGATTCCATGGTTGGAGCAGGAAGTAGGGACTTGGCCACATGGTTACGAGTATGAGATCGGTGGAGAGTCGGAAGATAGTAATAAGGCAATGGGGGCAGTTATTGACAAATTGCCGATATCCTTTTTTATTATTATTCTGTTGCTGATCGGACAATTTAACTCAGTCAAGAAGGCGACCATCGTTTTATTGACGATACCGCTCGGCTTGATCGGTGTTGTCGGTGGACTGCTGTTGGCTCGTTCCTTCTTCGGTTTTATGGGCTTCCTCGGTCTTATCTCCCTGGCTGGGATCGTTATTAACAACGCTATTGTGCTGCTTGATCGAATTAAACTTGAAATTGATGAATATGGACGTGAGCCGGGAGAGGCGATCATTGAAGCTGGTGTGCAGCGTTTTCGGCCGATCGTTCTGACCACGGCGACCACGTCATTAGGTTTAATTCCACTGTGGATGTTTGGCGGCTTGATGTGGGAGCCGATGGCGATCGGGATTATTTTTGGATTACTGTTCGCAACTCTCCTGACCCTGTTGTTTGTTCCGACCCTGTACAAACTTTTCTTCAGGGTGAAAATGTAGCTGACGAACCTGCGGTGTCCATCCTGTTTGATTTTATTGAGGGGATGAACTTTTGGATGAAGCCAAAATGCGAGTCTGGGTTATCGGTCTTTTGACTCGCTGTTCAAAAATGGTCTCAGCAGATCAAGTGGCATCGGGAATAGAATTGTCGAATTTTTTTCCGTTGCAATCTCGGTCATTGTCTGTAAAAACGCAACTGTAGGGCCCCCGGTTGTGATGAGATCTGCTGGGCGGCATTGGCCAGAGTCGCTGATGCCTCGAATTCACCAGTGGCATGAATGACCTTCGCGCGTCGTTCACGCTCTGCTTCAGCCTGTCTTGCCATGGCTCGTTGCATTTCCGTTGGGAGGTCGACATGCTTAATCTCGACGTTTGAAATCTTGACGCCCCATGGATCTGTCTGGCGGTCGAGGATCTCTTGCAGGTTATGATTGATTTTGTCACGTTGGGCAAGGAGGTCATCAAGTTCAACCTGTCCGAGAACACTCCGTAGGGATGTCTGGGCCAGTTGACTAGTGGCATAGAGGTAATTGTCCACCTCGATCAATGCTTTGTCCGGGTGAACAACTCGGAAATAGAGGACGGCATTGACCTTGATCGAGACATTATCGCGGGTGATGATATCTTGTGGTGGAACATCCATTGCCACGGTTCGCATATTAACTTTTTTCATCTGATCAACGATGGGAATGATGAATTTCAGTCCAGGCCCTTTGACTCCGGAAAATCGCCCCAATCGGAAGACGACACCACGTTCATATTCGAGTAGAACGCGGATTGCTGAAGATATAATAACGATGATAAAAGCCGCAGCGATAATCCAGAAAAAACCGAATCCCAGTCCGAACATGATTTATTCCTCCTCTGCTTTTTTCGCTGGGGCCGAACCGACAGCCTCAACCTTTAATTTTAATCCTTCAAGCAGCTGCACAACTCTGATGGCTGTTCCTTCTGGGATGTGATTGTCAGAGCAGGCTTGCCAGTATTCGCCATGAACAAAAACCTTGCCTGAAGTGTCTATTGACTCAATTGCTTCTCCGACCTCACCAATCATCCCTTCTTGGCCCGAACTGACGGGGCGTCGCTGTGTTTTGATCACCATCGTGGTGGCTAGAAGGATAAAGCCTGCACTGACCACGACAGTGGCTGCAATGACTGCGTTGGAAATTTGCAAATAAGGTTCGCTGCTGTCGATCAGCATCAGTGAGCCGAACGCCATGGAAACAATCCCGCCAATGGATAGCATTCCGTAGGAAACGACTTTGACCTCCAGGATAAAGAGAACAACGGCAAGCAGAATGAGCAGGACTCCAACGTAATTAACCGGAAGAGATGAAAATGCGAACAGCGCTAGCAGGATAGCCATCGCGCCTATGGATCCAGGAAGAACAACCCCAGGTTGAGAAATTTCGAAAAAGATACCGATGATACCAAGCATCATCAAAAGATATGCGATATTGGGATTGCTGAGGGCGTTGAGGATCTGTTGGCGCCAGTTCATTTCGATAAGTTCTAACGCCAGTCCTTCAGAGGTGAAGATCTTTGTCTGACTATTGCGAATATATTTGTAGCCGTCAAGTTGCTTCAATAGCTCACCTGCATTATCGGCAACAAGGTCAATCACGCTAAGATCAACAGCTTCCTCTGCAGAAATTGAAACACTTTCTCGTACAGTCTGTTCTGCCCAATCTGCATTGCGGCCACGTTTTTGAGCTAAACTACGTGCGTAAGCTGCTGCATCATTTTCGACTTTTTTCATCATCGTACTGTCGGGCTGGTTTGCTGGGCCGATGGCTACAGGGTGCGCTGCTCCGATGTTGGTTCCAGGAGCCATGGCGGCAAAATCTGCAGCTAAGGTGATCAACGCTCCCGCAGATGCGGCCCGAGCTCCCTGAGGTGCGACATAAACGATAACGGGAATATCGGAGTTGAGGATCGACTGGATAATTTCTCGCATGGCCGTGTCCAACCCGCCGGGGGTGTCGAGTTGGATCAGGACCGCCTGATCACCAGAGGTATTCGCGTTGGTGATCTGTTCAGCAATAAAGGATGCTGTTACGGGATTGATGGATGAGGCTATATTGAGCTGACGGATGGCTGTTGAAGAACAGACTCCAATGGAGGTAACTGCTGCCAGAAGCAGCAATGGGAGGATATGCCGATAGCAGTATCTCATCATCCTTCAAGCTTAGCGTTGATATTGTTGCTGTCAATTTCATAATAACAGAGAGTGAGTAAGGAAAAGAAGAGTCGGTGAGCAAGAATTTCTTGCTTTGGTGGTGGGAAGTCCATATACTACTAAATTCGTTAAAATCGTACCAGGTCGGACAGGGCGAAATTGTTCGAATGATACACCATGGGTGCCGGAAAAATCCGGGCACCCTCTTTGCGTTTAATTATATCGTTCACCCTGAAAGGGGCTAAATATGAACCTTAAAGAGCAACTGACACAAGATATGAAAGAGGCGATGAAGGCCAAGCAAGCTGAGCGTCTTAGCACGATTCGTCAATTACGCAGCGCAATTAAAAATAAAGAAATTGAGCAGAAGCAAGACCTGAATGATGAGGCCATTATCAGCGTTATCGGTACGCTGGTCAAGCAACGTCGAGAAGCTGCACAAATGTACAGTGAAAATGACCGTCCTGAATTGGCTGCGAAAGAAGAAGCGGAGCTGGCTGTTTTGCAACAGTATCTGCCTGCCCAATTGGATGAGAATGAACTACGTGACATCATTGCTCAGGTGATTGCTGAGGTTGGTGCAACCGCAATGAAAGATCTGGGTAAGGTTATGCCGCAGGTTATGGCCCGGACGAAAGGGGCTGCAGAAGGCAAGCTTGTAAATCAGATTGTACGTGAGCAACTTTCCTGATTTATCCCAGGGTAGGTGACGACTGTGGGATTGATTGATATTTGTATACTGGCTGTGCTCGCTTTCTTTCTTTTGAAGGGAATTCTGCGTGGTTTGTTGAAAGAAGTCTGTTCGTTACTCGGACTGGTGTTGGGTGGGCTGTTTGCCTTTACCTTTCATTTGCCGCTAGCCCAGTTGTTACAGGATTCTTTTAGCTTGCCTGCTCAGTTGTGTATATGGGGATCTTTCCTCGCAATTTTTTTAGTTGTCGTCTTCTGTTTTGCCGTTATCGGATTTGTTCTCAACCGTTTTGTCAAAATTGTTTTTCTTGGTGGCATTAATCGTTTGGCCGGAGCGGTGTTCGGATTTTTACAGGGGGTAGTTATCCTGTCGATGATCGTCCTGGTGTTGAGTTCTTCGATGGCTCCGCAAATGGTCAGAAAACATATGGCACAATCAGAACTGGCACCACCTTTTTCAGATCTCGGGGAATCCATTTTTTCTGGTAGCCGTAATCTGATTAAGCATTGAGAGCAATATGATTTGTAGTGAGTCTGCCTTACAGCGACTGGAATATCCAAGTCTGAAAACTATTTTGGCTGGGCAGACACAATCTGAACCTGGCCATCTCGCTGCTCGGCAGTTGGCTCCCCTGAGTCATCAGGAGCAGGTAGAAACAGCGCTGACAGAGGTTGATGAAGCCTCTTTCTTCTCAATGAGGGGCAATCTCCGGCATTGGGCGGGTGTTATGATATTACCCCGATTCTGGATCAAGCCCAGGCTGTGGGAAGTGTCGTTGCTGCAGAAGAATTGCTCAAGGTTTCTGCATCGTTAAGGGCGATGGACGAGTGTCGCCGTTGGTTTCGTACTTCGGGTAGCGAAGGGCTTTTAGATCAGGTTGCAGCGGGGATGACCCCACTGGCTGAGTTGCAGCGGCGTTTGCAGGACTCTATCGGGTCGCGTGGTGAACTGTTGGATAGTGCCTCTGCTGAGCTGGGGGATTTACGTTATCAGATTCGTCAGATGCGTAGTCGTATCAGGCAACAATTGGATCAGCTTCTGACCAGTGATCACTATGCGTCCTGTTTTCAAGAACGTCTGATTACGCAACGCAACGGTCGCTATGTTGTTCCTTTGAAGAGCGACTGTCGCGGTCAGATTAAAGGTTTTGTTCAGGATGAATCATCCAGTGGGCAGACTCTTTATCTGGAGCCGACTCGTGTGTTGGATGAAAACAACAGACTGCAGCAACTGTTGCGTGAAGAGCAACGAGAGGAACGTCGGATCCTTTTGCTCTTGGCTGACCTTGTTCGTCGTGATGGCCCGTTGCTATTAGAAAATCAGGTCCTGCTGGCTCGGATTGATTTACGCTTTGCCTCCGCCCGATTGTCACGGGCTTATCAGGCTGTCGACCACAGTTGGTCGCGGAGCCGTTGATCGAACTGAAACAGGCCCGCCATCCATTGTTGATGGAAAACGACGGGCGCTTTGATGTTGACGGTGCTGTCGCTATCGATTTGTTGTTGCCGCAAGATCGTCGGGCTCTTGTCGTCAGTGGGCCTAACACCGGTGGGAAGTCGGTTGCGCTAAAAACATCGGGACTACTGTTATTAATGTTGCGCTCGGGTCTTCACGTTCCTTGCCACCCCGACAGTAAGATTTATCTGTTCCGGCACCTCTATGTTGATATTGGTGATGAGCAGAGTATTGCCGAAAGTTTGTCTACTTTTTCTGGCCACTTGTTGAATATTCGCAACATCCTGGAGCAGGCCGATGGTGAAACTCTGGTCTTGTTGGATGAAGCGGGGAGTGGCACAGACCCGGCTGAAGGTGCGGCTTTGATTCAAGCTGTGCTCGATCAATTATGCCAGCTTGGTGCCCGTACGTTGGTCACAACGCACTTGGGTCAACTGAAGCATTATGCTCACGGACATGTGCACATTGAAAATGCAGCTGTTGAGTTTGATCCGGAAACCTTGGCTCCGACTTATCGCTTGAGGTACGGAATTCCTGGAGCAAGTAGTGCATTGACGACTGCTCGTAGACTTGGGTTGGCTGAACCTATTCTCCAGCAAGCGATAGAGTATTTGGGCCAGGAAGAACATGATCACAGTGCTTTGCTGGCTCAGCTGAATAGCCAGCAACAAGAATTGGATCAGCAGTTAGAGTTGGTTCGCAAAGCGCGTTTGGACGCTGATACCGCACAACAGCTAAGACGCCAACAGCTACAACAGCTCAAGGAGAAAAAGAGGGATATCCTCAGCCGTGCCACACGTCAGGCTGAAGAGCTTATCAGCACAACCGAAGTGCAGATGAAAAAAATGCGCAAGAAAAAGCCTGGAGCACTGGCGCCGCAAGACTCTGTTGAAGAGAAGTTTCAAATGCAGGCAGCTCGGGAGCGATTGAAGCCCTTTAAGCCGAAATCAAAACGTAGCTTCAAGATGCCGGTTGAATTGCGCAACGGTGAGCTTGTTCGTATTGCTGTTTTGGGGATTGAAGCTCAGGTTGTCCGAACCAATGGCGATTCTGTCGAGCTATTGGTCAGTGGTAAACGGATGCGACAACCGTTAAAGGCCCTAGAGCAGTTTCAACCACGGCGTTTTGCTGAGGATCGTAAGCAGACTGGTAGCGTTTCACGGACTATCAGTGAGCGTCAGGTGAGCCCGCGAATTAAGTTGATTGGCCAAAGGGTCGAGGATGCTTTGGTTCAATTGGGGCCCTTTATTGATGATGCACTATTGAGTAATCTGACGCGTATCGAAATTATTCACGGAGCAGGTGAGGGCATTCTGCGTCGGGCAGTACGGGAGTTTCTGGCAGAACAGAAAGGGATTACTGCATTCTATGCTGCGCCACTTGATCAGGGCGGTGAAAATATCACCATTGCCGAGTTGGGGAACTGATGGCGCTCATTCCAGACGAAACAATTGAGCAAATTCTTGATCGGGTCGACATTGTCGAACTTGCTGCAAGATATATGACGTTAAAGCGTACTGGTGTTAACAATATGGGATGTTGTCCATTCCATAATGAGAAAACACCATCCTTCAACGTTAACAGCTCACGCCAGCGCTATCACTGCTTTGGCTGTGGTGCTGATGGCCACGCTATCTCTTTGCTCATGCAGTTTGAAGGTTTGGGTTTTCGTGATGCCTGCAAGCGTTTAGCCGCTGAAGTGGGTATTACAATTGAAGAACGTCCCGCTTCTCCCGAAGAGGATTTGCGACGGCAGCAGCGCGAACGGCTGTTTCGGGTCAATGAAATTGCAGCAGAGTATTTTCATCAATTATTGATGGACGATCCGGGAGGAAACCCTGCTCGTAACTATATGCGCAAGCGTGGTTACGGACGTAAAGCGGCGAAAGAATATCAGATCGGCTATGCACTTGATTCCTGGGATGGCTTGAAGAAGCATCTTGAAAAAGAGGGATGTGGTGCCGAAGATGCTCGTGCTCTCGGATTGATCCGGCCAGGAAAACAGAATCGTGGGGATTACGATCTTTTTCGGGGTCGATTGATTTTCCCGATCTATGATATCTCGGGTCGTGTTGTGGCATTTGGGGCTCGGGTCCTTGATGATGGTAAACCGAAGTATATTAATTCGCCGGAGTCACCTGTCTATCATAAAGGGCGGGTTCTGTTTGGTTTGTATCAGGCTCGTCAAGCCATGCGTAAAAGTGACGAAGTCATATTGGTTGAAGGGTATTTCGATCAACTGGCTCTCTATCGCGCTGGATTTCCTCAGGTCGTTGCAACCTGTGGGACTGCACTAACCGTTGATCATGCCCGGCTGCTTAAACGTTATGTAAAGCGGGTTGTTCTCCTTTTTGATCAGGATGAGGCCGGTAAACAGGCAACCTTCAAAGCGATGAAAGTTTTACAGGAAGAGAGTGTTCCTGCCGTCGTTATTGGGTTGCCCGATGGTGAAGATCCCGATTCGTTTGTACAAAAGTTTGGAAGTGATGCTTTTGGCGAGCGATTGGATGAAGCACGACCAGTGATGGATGTTTTCATGGATGACTGTTTAGCGGGAATGGTCACGATTGAAGAAAAGGTCGTAGCTGCAGAAAAGGTTCTGGAGCAGATCCATGGACTGAACAGCTCTTTGGAAAAGGACCTTTATTTAAAAGAGCTGGCGCTGCGAAGCGGCATTGAACTGGAAATACTGAAAAGCAAAAAGCCCGCACCTGCAAAACCGAAACGGCAGCAACAACGATATCAAGAACCACAGTTTCAACCTCAGCCACAAGACTACTCGGCACCACCGCCGATGGATGACTATATGCCGGCCGATATGCCGAATGATTATCCGGAGAGTCCAGCAGTTCAGGTTGAACCAAAGCAGAGTCGTTGGAGTCGTCATGAGGATGCCTTGCTCCTTTTGCTGGCCTGTAGCCAGATCGCCCGAGAAAAATTTGTTTTAGCGGGCGGTCCAGATCTTCTCGATCACCCGGATGCCATCGAATTTTCCGGGTTGTTGGTTGAGCACCTGACAACGGAAGAGGCTGATATCAAAGAGCTGGATATCGCTATTGCCCCTGAAAAGGAAGCTCTCTGGTCACGCTTGAAGATGGTGAACCAGAGTGAATATTGTGAAAATGTTGAGCAGATGGTGGCTGATTGCCTCTGGCAAGAGGAAAAGAAATCATTGCTGAAGAGGATTAATGAATTGAGCCGAACCCTGATCCCTGCAGCAGAAAAACAGGAGGACAGCGATTTGGCAGCGCAGCTGATATATGAGCTGGTTGATTTACAGAATAAGGTCAAGTCCAGACGCTCGTAGAGCAATAGAGATGCGCGCTGAATGATAGCTGAAACGAATCATTATACAAAAATAAATAGTGGAAGAGTTTAAAAATCTCGAGTAGCGGTTACACTTAGTAGGAATATAAGTCTGCATATATATTCAAAAGGCAGAGGAGAGCAGAACCTAATGGCAAAAAAAACAAATCCGGAAGAAGTACAGCAACTCATCGACCTGGGTAAGGAAAAAGGTTTCCTGACCTATGATGAAGTTAATGACATCCTGCCTGCGAGTATGGTTTCGTCAGAACAGCTTGAAGATGTCATGAGCATGTTTGGTGAGATGGATATAGAGGTTGTCGATTCCGACAGCAAAGTATCTAGCACTAAAGATGAAGACTCTGAAGATGAAGATGAGAGCGAAGTCGAACTTGAAGCCGGCACTTTAGGGCGGACAAGTGACCCCGTTCGTATGTATCTACGTGAGATGGGACAGGTTGCCCTTCTGACCCGCGAAGGTGAAGTCGAAATTGCCAAGCGGATTGAAGAAGGTGAAGCACTTGTGACTAAAGTTGTCATGCGGACCCCCATTGCTGCCCGCGAAGTCTTGCAACTCCTGCAGCGGTTAGAAAAAGCACAGGTTGGTGTTTCTGACATCACCCGTGACTATGATGATGAAGAAGGTGGCGAAGCTGAAGGTAAGCAGCGTGACCGCTTGATGGAGGTGTTGGAAAAGCTGGTTCCTCTGGATGAGCAGATCAAGGAAGTTCAGGACGCTCTGCAGGGGGAATTGACACAAAAAAAGCGTGCCGCATTGGAAAAAGACGAAGCCGGTGCACGTGACAAAGTGATCGAACTGTTGCGTGAAGTCCGTCTTAAAGACTTCCAAGTGGCCAAGGTTGTTGATCATCTGAAAGATATGGGGAAGCAGGTCAAAAAAGGTCAGGCAGAAGTTGCTGATTGTGAAAAGAAAATTAGCCGTCCCCACAGTGAAATTAGCACTTACCTGACTAAAATGAGGAAATCTGACGATGATGCCCATGCTGTTGCCAGTGAGCTCGGTGTCGCGGGAGATGTTCTTTTATCGGTTGAGAAACGTTTGCAGGCGGCCGAGCGTAAGTTTAAAAGGGTCAAGGAAGAAACAGGCTTTGAGCCAACTGATCTGCTCGAATACCTGAAGGAAGTTTACAAGGGCGAATGGATTGCTAAAAAGGCCAAGGCCGAATTGATTGAGGCTAACTTGCGTTTGGTTGTCTCCATTGCCAAAAAATATACGAACCGTGGGTTGCAGTTTCTGGATCTGATTCAGGAAGGTAATATCGGTCTGATGAAGGCGGTTGATAAGTTTGAATACCGTCGTGGCTATAAATTTTCAACCTACGCGACCTGGTGGATTCGTCAGGCCATCACTCGGGCGATTGCCGATCAAGCTCGGACAATTCGGATTCCGGTTCATATGATTGAGACGATCAATAAATTGATTCGGACCACTCGCCAGTTGGTTCAAGAGTGCGGCCGAGAACCGACTCCTGAAGAGATTGCTGAGCGGATGGATCTTCCACTGGATAAGGTTCGTAGAGTCCTTAAAATTGCTAAAGAGCCGATCAGCCTTGAGACTCCGATAGGTGAAGAGGAAGATTCTTCTCTCGGTGATTTTATTGAAGACAAGGGCGTTGTTTCTCCGCTTGAAGCGGTTATCAAAGGAAACCTGTCTGATCAGACGTCACGGGTGTTAAATTCATTAACCCCACGGGAAGAAAAAGTTCTGCGGATGCGTTTCGGGATTGGTGAAAAGTCAGACCACACCCTTGAAGAGGTCGGTCAGGACTTTAATGTTACCCGCGAGCGGATTCGCCAGATAGAGGCAAAAGCATTGAGAAAATTACGTCACCCAAGCCGGGCAAAAAGGCTTAAGGGATTTGCTGCTATCGATTAATTTTTTTGAGGTGCGCATCTGGAACCCCGGATGCGCACCCCCCCAAAAAAGGCCCAATGGCCTGACTCTGCATTTTTAATGAAAAGTTGCTTGACAGCAGGTGGTCATTTTTCATATTGTCTCTCTTTTGTGAAGGGCCTATAGCTCAGTTGGTTAGAGCCGCCGGCTCATAACCGGCTGGTCCGAGGTTCGAGTCCTCGTGGGCCCACCATCTTCATGAAGAGATTCCGCATCCGCAACAGACGCTAAGGTATTGGATTGAACAGCAACAGTTCGACATGGTTAACGCCTCCAGATATTGAACAACGGGGGAGCGTAAAAATTGCGGCACAGATCGCCAATGGGGAAGACCAGATATATAAAGAGTGCACCGAAAAATCGGTGCACTCTTTCTTTTTGGGGAGACAAGGGCGTGGCTAAACAGAAATCAGCGCGATTGACGGATGTTCTCGGGGGGTTAAATCAGCTCTGTCCAGTAACATTGGCAGAAAGTTGGGATAACGTCGGGCTCCAGGTTGGCGACCCTCAAGCTCAGATTGATAAAATTCTGGTCTGTCTTGACGTCGAAGAAAAAGCTCTTAAAGAGGCCGCGCGCTGTGGTGCTCAGCTGATCATCTCTCATCATCCCCTAATTTTCAGATCCTTAAAACGTTTGACGCCTACGGACACCACCGGTCGGATACTGTTTCAGGCGATTAAGCATGATATTGCCGTTGCCAGCGCCCATACGAATCTGGATCGTGCTGCTGATGGTCTAAATGATTGGTTGGCGACCCGTTTGCGTCTGTCTGATTTACAGCCGCTGGAACGACTCGCCACAGACCACTTTCATAAATTGGTTGTTTATGTTCCCGTCGGACATGAACGTGACGTCATGGATGCTCTCTTCGCAGGCGGTGCCGGTCACATTGGTGCCTACGACCAATGTTCGTTCCGGACCGAAGGGACTGGGTCGTTTCGTGGAGATGACCAGTCGCAGCCCTTTATAGGGACTCCAGGAGAGCTTGAAGAAACTGACGAGATGCGACTGGAAACGATTGTTCCAACAACCGGCATCAACAAAGCTGTCAGTCGTATGTTGAAAGCCCATCCTTATGAAGAGGTCGCATACGACCTGATCCCACTCAGTAATCCCCTACCAAATGTTGGCCTTGGCCGAATCGGAACATTAGCAACTCCCTTGACACTTCAAAATTTTGCCCGTCAGGTCAAAGAAGATTTAAATGTGACATCCCTCAGACTTGTAGGGGATTTAAGTCAACCGATCAGCAAGGTTGCTGTTTGTGGCGGGAGTGGCATGTCCACTTATGCAAATGCTGTTCGTCAAGGTGCGGATTGTCTGGTTACGGGCGATGTTAAATTTCACGAAGCCAACGTGCTCGTGCCGAGGGGATTGCATTGATAGATGCAGGACATTTTGCCACTGAGCAATTGATGGTTACGGAGCTGTCACGGCGGTTGAAAAAAATATTAATTGAACGTCATTATCCAATAGAAATATTTGAGATGAATTCTGAAAAGGACCCTTTTGTCACATTTGATTAATGTGGCAATGTGCACTAAGAAAATGGAGGTTTTAACGTGCAAAACCAATTAAACCTGTTGAAAGATCTACAGGAAATCGATCAGGAAATCAGTGCTATCGAATCAACCCGTCAAGGTTATCGTGAGGAACTGGCGGCATTTGAAAGTAATGCCGAAAGAGTACAGTCAATGCTTGATGAGTTGGGCGACGAAATTGCTCTCCTCAAGCAAACTGAAGCTCAATTGCAGCAGGATCTTCTAAAGGAACGCGACAACGTGACTCGGGTTGAGGCACGACTGCCTGAAATTCAGACTCAAAAGGAATATGTTGCTGTTCTTAAAGAGATCGATGTTGCCAAAAAGGCAAACAAAGACCTTGAAGATCAACTGCAAGCTAAATTGCAGGAGATTGAGACGCTTGAGAACGATCGTAAGGAAAAAGAGACTGAGCTCGCGTCGATCAAGGACAATTCAGAAGCGCGTGGGACTGAACTGACAACCTTCTGAGTGAATCCGAGGGTGTTTTGCAAAAGCGGACTCAAACACGGGAATCTGTCGCGAGCGAGCTACCAGCGGCTCTGTTACGTAAGTATCAGACCCTGTTTAAGCGTCGTGCTGGTCTTGCCTTAGCTCTTGCTCGTAGGGGGGCTTGCCTGGGCTGCAACATGGCTCTGCCACCACAGCAGTATAATAAACTGCTCAAGTTTTCAGAATTACAGACCTGCCCACATTGTAACCGTATTCTCTATGTTGAGCAAAACGTTTAGAGTTTCAATTGGTTGAAGAAGGACAGATGATCGCCGCCTGTTGATCGCGTATCAACGGGGGGAGGAAAGTCCGGGCTCCGCAGAGCAGGATGGTTCCTAACGGGAACCGGGGGTGACCCCAGGGAAAGTGCCACAGAGAGAAGACCGCCAGCCTCTGGCTGGTAAGGGTGAAAGGGTGAGGTAAGAGCTCACCAGTTTTGACGGTGACGTCAGAAGCTAGGTAAACCCCATCCGGAGCAAGACCGAATAGGGGAACGTTTGAGAACGGCTCGTTCAAAGTTCCCGGGTTAGGTTGCTTGAGACCGTTGGCAACGACGGACCTAGATGAATGATCATCACCCCGCTTTGGGTAACTGAAGCAGGGAACAGAACCCGGCTTACGGCCTTCTTTGACCAATATTTTCGGCAGCGTGATTATTTCATGCTGCCGTTTATTTTTTTCAGGTGAATATGAATAACCAGCGCAGTCAACTTTGGAAAAGTGTCGTTTCCAGATTAATGGATGAATACAAAACGTTATCGATGTCGGAACTTGAGTGGATCGATAGACGTCTTAACCGGATTGATATCGTTCAGCGTGAATTGGATCAATTGTTTCGCACTGCAGAGGGGGAAAGTATCTGTCATCGGTGTCAAGGTGACTGTTGCGCCAAGGGGCATAATCACATGACTCTCGCCAATTTGCTCAGTTTTGCCCGTCATGATGTTTTTCCGCCAGATGCGGATTTTGACAGGACTTGTCCGTTTCTTAGCTCTTCAGGGTGTGAATTGTCAGTGATAAGTCGTCCATATAACTGCATTACCTTTATTTGTGATAGTATTGAGCAGGCCTTTGGAGAAGAAGATAAACAACGATTTTATGACCTTGACCGGGAGTTACGCTCTCTCTATCTGGAGTTTTCACAGCGCTATCAAGGTGGTGCAATGACAGGACTGTTGATTCAGGAAGATCGTTGTCCGGGGCAGCCACTGCTTAATTTGAAAAAATAATTCTATAACGGACTTCATGTGCCGGAGGGTTTTATGGAAATAAGTTTTGACCGCCGTAATGGCGAATTAGATGATTTAATTGACCAGCTGATGAATAAATCCGAGGTGTATCATCCCGAAATGATTAGAGAGATGATCATTGGTGCGTTGAAGTCTGGCCAGGAAAATAACTATTTGGCTGATCAGAAGTTGATGCGTACGACGATGAAGGAGATGCGCTACACCAACAAAATTTTTGCACCTTACCGTGACCGAAAAAAAGTTTCTGTTTTTGGCAGTGCGAGAACAGCACCTGATGAACCGATCTATCAGACATGTGTTGATTTTTGTCGCATGCTGGCTGAGCGGAATTATATGGTTATTACTGGTGGCGGGCCTGGAATTATGCAGGCAGGTAATGAGGGTGCTGGAGTTGAAAATTCCTTCGCTGTTAATATTCGTTTGCCTTTCGAACAGGGCACGAATGAGGTCATGCATCTTGATGATAAATCGATCACTTACCAGTATTTTTTCAACCGTAAAGTTGCTTTTCTGAAAGAAGCTGCCGCTGTTGTCCTGTTTCCTGGTGGATTTGGAACTCTGGACGAAGCGATGGAAACGATGACGTTGATTCAGACGGGAAAAAACCCTCCTATTCCTTTGATTATGATTGATGATGAAGGGGGCTACTGGGACGACTGGCTCGATTTTGTCCGTGATAGTCTGCTGAAGCGTGGATTGATTTCTGGTGAAGACTTCAGCTTGTTCACGATTACCCGTGATCCACTGGAAGCAGTCCAGGTCATTGATGAGTTCTATCGTAATTACCATTCGATGCGATTCGTCAAAGATAAGTTGGTTATCCGTCTGAACAAAGCTCTAGATTCTGGCCACCTGCAGATTTTGAACAGTGAGTTTGGTGAAATACTAGCACCGGGTGGACGTATGAGTTTGAACTCTCCGCTACCCGAGGAGAATGATCAGCCTGATCTGAAGCATCTACCACGATTGGTTTTGGAATTTAACCTCCGCAGTTATGGTTATCTGAAATCGCTGATCCGTCGGATCAATTCTTTTTAGGGGCTTTCATGTCAACAGAATCAGCGTTGCCGATCAGTTCGGTTACTACCCATTTGAAACGCACCGATTTACGTCGCATGATGCATCTGGTTCGTTTGCTTTTTAAATTGAGCCAATCGACAGCTTATCGGGATATGGTCGCGCCACAGCTTCCTGAGAGTGCTCGGTTTGATCCTGGGCATGCTTCGCTGATGATGGGCTACGATTTCCACCTGACGGCATCTGGACCAAAATTGATCGAAGTCAATACGAATGCCGGTGGAGCTTATCTGGCATGGTGTAGTGAGCAGAAGGCAGGGGCAGTTTCGGCGTATAATATGGCTCTACGTTACAAACAGCGACTTTTACAGAGTTTTATTCAGGAATGGACTGATTTTTCTAACGGGAACAGTTCTTTGTCGCGTATTGCGATTGTTGACGAAGAGCCACATAATCAACCACTATACTCTGAAATGCTCGCTTGTTGTAACTGGCTCTGTGAGCAAGGATATGACGCTCGAGTTGCTGCCCCTCAGGAACTTCGTCTTCGCGCCGATGGTCTCTATCTGCAAGATGATAAGATCGATCTGATTTATAATCGTCATTGTGACTTTTTTCTGGAAGACGAAGTGATGGCTGATATCTGCTCCGCCTATCTGAACGGCACGGTTTGCCTGTCTCCTAATCCATTTGCTTATGGGCTCTTGGCTGATAAAAGACGCATGATCCTCTGGTCCGATTCCGAAGTGATGACGGGACTGGAGGTAGCCAATGAAGATGTCGAACTGTTAGCCGCAGTCGTCCCGCACAGTCGTTTACTCAGGGACTGTGCTGAGGATGAACTTTGGGCTGAGCGCAAGGGATTGATTTTTAAACCTGTGACCCGATTCGGAAGCCGTGGTGTCTTATTGGGGAAGGGGATTACACGAAAACGCTTTGCTGAACTCGACCCAGAAACGACGCTCGTCCAAACGGTTGTTCCCCCTTCTGTAGAGAATGGGGAGGGTGGTCAGGATTTCAAGGTAGATCTACGCCTGTTTGTCTATCGTGACAACTTACTGGGGATTGGTGCTCGTCTTTATCAGGGGCAAGTGACAAACTTACGTACAGAGGGGGTGGGTTCGCCCCTGTCATACTTGTTTAAAATATGAGTGAGCTTAAACTGGTGGATCGCTTGAATTTGGGGTTATCCACCAGCTTTTTTGACCTTCCAACCTTTATCCTGTAACAGAGGCAGCAGAAGATCTCTTTGATCTCCCTGGATCTCAATCACACCATTTTTGACCGTTCCACCCGTTCCACACTTCTGCTTCAATGTTTTCGCCAGAGCCTTTAAGTCGTCCCCAGTCAAAGGGACCCCTGTGATCAGTGTCACACCTTTGCCTTTGCGACCTTTGGTTTGACGTTCGATACGGACAACACCATCGCCCACTGGAGCAGATTTTTGTTGCTGACAGCGACATTTTGCGATGGCCCTTTTACACTTAGGACAGGTGCGTCCTATCTCGTCAGAATAAACAAGTCGACTGTTCGAGTTTTTCATGATTTTTTCCGTTTGATTCTGGGCTTATTTAAAGGTGCTTTTTAAATTGACACTCAACACAAACCTGCCTGAATTCATAGAGACCTGTTTCTTCGTTTAATGCCGTTGTTGTTGTTATGTGTTCTCGGCAAGCCAACTTGTAGCACTCACTACAGACGATCCCTTCACCAATGGTGGAGTGATGATCGCAGATATGGCACATCCATGGAGATTTTTCTTCAGACATAATGGCCCCCTCGAAGGTTCTTATTTATTTTGAGCTGATCAATATATCAGGCTTTTTCCTTAAAGTGAAAGGGTTGAATATCTGCGGAACAGTCATTTGTGACTCAGCTATGCGTTATGCTGTCGGGGAAGACTCAGCAAGAATAACTGTATGAACTTCTTAAGCGAGTTATATGTTCCAGACTAGCGACAGAGAGAGATGTCTGTCAAAGGGATGTCAGACCTTGACGAATTGCATATTTCGTTAGTTCGGCGACATTGTGAATATCCAATTTGCGCATAATCTGAGCACGATGAGCTTCAATTGTCTTAACACTCAGAAACAGTTTGTCAGCAATATTTTTAGTGGAATGCCCCTCCGCCATCAACTGAAGGACTTCGCGTTCGCGTGGTGACAGAGTTTCACTCTTTGCTGTTGTTGTTTGTTGACGTTGCGAACGGTAATCTTTGACCAGTAAACTGGCAACTTCTGGGCTCAGGTAGGTTTTCCCTTGGCAAACCAGTTTGATTGCTTGAACGAGTTCGTCGTAGACACAATCTTTTAGTAAGTAGGCTGTGGCTCCGGCCTGGAGCATTTCAGCAACGAAATGATGGTCGGAATGCATCGACAGGGCTATAATTCGGGTTTGAGGGTTTTGTTTAATGATTTTTCGGGTTGCATCTATGCCGTTAAGGTTTGGCATGGTTATGTCCATGATCAACACATCTGGTTGCAATTCCTGGTTTTTGAGGATAACTTCACGGCCGTCACTGGCTTCTCCAACAACATCAATATCGACTTCCTGATCAAGGAGGTTACGAATCCCTTCGCGGATAATCCGATGGTCGTCGGCCAATACAACCCTTATTGTCATTATGCACCTCTTTTCAGGTCAAGATTGACTGGGAATTGAAGCCGAGCCGTTGTCCCCCCGTCTTCGTTTGAAGAGATTTCAAATTGGCCTCCCAAATAGGTCAGACGCTCGCGAATATTCAACAGACCGAAACCATCACTCTTTTTATCTCTACTATTGGGAGTATTGTTCAACCCAACACCGTTATCATGGATTGTCATGAAAAGACTCCCACTCTTGACTTCAAGCTCTATTTTGACATATCCAGCTTGGGCATGCTTGACAATATTAACTAATAGCTCTCGGACTGTTTTGAATAATAAAACTTTGGCAGGTTCAGGAAGTTGGATTTCCTGACCATTACCGACAACATCAACATCGATATAATGTCCCTGCAAAATACTCTCGGCCAGCCATTTGATTGCTGCCGTGAAGGTTAAATTATAAAGAGCAGGTGGACTCATCTTTGTTGTTAATGAGCGGGTTACACTGATTGCTTCATTGAGGAATTGCTTGATGTCACCGAGCTTTGACAGGCAATTATCTGCATCTGCTGACTGCTCCATCGCGGACAAGCGGAGTTTTGTTAAAGCCAGATTCTGTCCTAGATTATCATGTAGCAATTCCGCCAACCTCCGTCGTTCTTCCTCTTCAGCCAGGGTCAGTTCCATTGACAGAGAACGTAGTTGGTCGTTTTTGTCTGAAATTTCGCTGGTTTTTTTCTCGACTTGGTGACGGGCAAAAAGGGAAAAGCCGATCAAAAGCATCGTCAGCCCCCCGAGAGTTGTTGCTAAGTGAAGCAGCCATGTCGGTAGATGGGCACCCAGACTTCGGCTGAACCATTTGTCCCAGCTTTGGTAATAGACGCTGGCTCGATTCGCCTTCAATTCGCGGATATGGGCATCGATCACATTAAGATAAGGAGCATACTGATTTTTCTGTGAACCAAAGTAGATTGTCACCGGGTTAAGAAGGATCGGTGTTTTGATGATGTCGTTGTGCATCTCGGGGATATTGTAGTAAAAACGGCCCAAGACGATGGCATCAACCTTATCGTCGTAAAGATCTTGAAGTGCTTTAGAAGCATCGGTAAAACCGTAAAACTCAACATTGACGTTGAACTGGTTGGCGAGTTCCTTAAGGCCACTTTCTCCCTCTGAGAAGATACATGAAACTTCAACGGCAACCTTCTTACCTTCAAGGTCGAGGACCGTTTGGATTTCATTCTTATTCTTTGTGTAGACTTGTCCCCAATCGAGGTAAACAGGTGACTCTGAAAGGGTGATATCGTTATTTGAGTTTAATAGCGGGTATGCACCAGGGAGAAGGTCAACACTTTGATCGACTAAAGCTTGGACCGAATCGCACCAGTTGATTGGAACATATTCAATCTTCCAACCTTCTTGTATCGCGATATGATCGAGGATGTCAGGGACAAATCCTTTTACTTGTTGATTATTATCGATCCAGATCGCCGGGGGGTCCTGATAGGCTCCGACCTTGACAACTTGTCGGGCCTGAATTACCTGTGGTGATATCGATATCAGGATGGTCAGGATGATGGCAACCCTGATTATTCTGATCTTTGTCAGTTGATTTATTCTCTCGATCACTCTATCGCCCTCATATCTTAATGCCTTTTACTTTGCCTGGTACAACTATCCTAGGATGGCGTGCTTCTGTAATTGATGTCTATAGGGATTTCCCCTATTTTCCAGAACTTTGAATGCCACATCACGAAAAAAAGCTTGATAGGGATTGTGTGACGACTTTTGAAATTACTTAAGTTTTACTCGAGTGAGAGGGCCAGCGATTCGAAGGTGATAACTCCCGTCATTGCGTGGCTTTTTCACTAGACTGAGCATATCCTTTAGCAGCGGATCGAGAGATGTTTGCGGAGTGATATTCAGATTGAGATTAAGCCTGCTATTCACGGGAGAGCTTCCAAGACGAAGCGTCCCATTCCCATTGAGTAGAAGGTCCGAACCTGAGGTGTTCAAATTGTTGATCTTGATAAGTTGTCCCGTTATTTGAGCGCTGCTTTGCAATTGACCTATCGATAACAGGTCACGTGTGCTGCCGATATTCTGTAACCCCGAGAGATCGAGGTGCTCATATCTATCTGGAATTGACTCCGATTGTTTCTTTGTAAAGGTAAGACACCAGAGAAGTTGGCGTTGTCTACTCGGCCACTGAGGCTCAGCGGATATTGCGGTTCAAGCGTCTCATTAAGAATCAATCCATTCGCGTCAACATCAACTTGACCATCGCGCAGGACAGTTCCTTGAATAAGTCCTTGATAGGCTTTCAGGGTAAAATGGACACCAGGATTGCCGCTGGTCAAAGACGACCACAGTGGTTTGATTTCAAGTTGTTCAAGTTGAACAGGGTGCTGCGGGAAATCTGGGTGACGAATCTGGATCCTGTTTGCCGTAATCGCCAGAGGAAAGGTTCTTTCCAGTGTTTCAATCTGAAGTTCAAGACCTTGTTGACGTGCTAATATTTCGAGCTGGCGGGTCAATGGTTCGAGCGGCAAAGATAAGAGCAAGGCCAGGAAAAAGCAGCAGAAAAAACTGACCAAGCACAGGCACAGAGGATGACGAAAATATTGACCTACTTTTTAAGCATTAATGCAGTTCCTTGAAATGACTGAGGGTCATTACTGTATCTAACTGTTCTGGCATATCAAAACGGGGTCTGACCCGTAGTTGAGAGACCATAAGCTTTTGTTCAGTATTCTCAAATTGGTACAGAAGTTCGACCAGCTGCTGTAACTGTAATTTTTCCAACTTAATTTCAACACCCTTTTCAATTATGTTTCCACGAACTTTGTCCGGTTGTGGCCGTACATAGAGGAGCTGACTTCGAGCACCAACCTGCTGAGTGGCATTTTCAACTTTAGCAATCAGGTTGCTGTCAACTTCAGCCACGGCATGTGGAGCAAAATCTTGCAATTCAGATTCCAGCGTACGATATCTGACAAGTGATTCGTGAAACTGTAACAGCTCATTACGGGCTGTGGTTGTTTTTCTTTCGACTCTATCGAGGGCTTTTTGATAGCTGCTGTAGAGCCCGTATCCGCAGAGTAGGATGAGTATTATGGCCACTCCGATGAGGGGCTTTAGATGTCGATCTCGATCAAAGCCGCTCATTTATTTGTCCCCCAGTTCAATTTGCAGTCGAAAGTCGACCTGGTTACCATCAAGGGCCTGCTTGCTATCAATAATCCGAACAGTTTTAAATTTGGGTTCCCTCTGTAATCCGCTGAGGAGCTTGCTGACGGTATCGAAATTTTTCGTTGTCCCGGACAATCTTATCGATTTATCGCTGTGGAGATACTCCTTGATATCGACTGAAAGTTCCGGAGTAATTTTCTCGGAAAGACTCAGGAGCAATTTAAGTGCACTCGGAGCACCTGTGTTGAATTGAGTAATTTTTTTCTGGAGGTCTTTAATTTTCGATTCCAGTTGCAGCGGAGCTGGGACCATCAGCTTTTCTCCTGGAAACTCCTGCTGGTAGGTTGCTGCGATCTGCTCTTTTATCTGTTTTAACTGCGAAGATTTCTGTGAATATTGAATGTAACCTGTGGCTCCGATTGTTCCCAGAATGATCAGGACTAAACTTGCAGCGATCCACATGCGCCGTTTGAGTGCTTGCCAGTCATTTTTAAGTTTGTAACTTCCTGAGCGCAGGTTCAGACTGGTTTTATCATGTTTTGTTGCTGCAAGAGCCAGGCACGCTGTGCTGGTTGATTGGTCTGAGGCCATTCCATCTTCGGTCTGAAGTTGAACCTTCTCAATGGTAAAACCATGCTGGCGAAAGGACTGGGCCAGAACTGAGTCCGTTGCTACGCCGAGAAAGCGCACGTGAAGAATAGAAGGTTGTGTCCCACGAGCCAACAACCGGGCTTGTTGAATGATTTCCTTATGATCTTCAACTGTTGTTTGCGGAAGAATTCTCAAGTCGACTATCTGGCTGTTCTGGCAACGACCGATAATGATCTCATGATGTTCAGCGCATAGCAGCAAGCCGTCGTCCGTCCAGTCAAGTCCGGCTGTATAACAGAAGGGGGATAAACCGATATAGCCAAGAGGAGTGCTGTCGTCATCAAATTGTTCAATCAGTTTTTCGAGCCTGTTGTTCTCAATGGTAACAGAGAGTGCGCGGTTCGTCCCGACAAGCTGTTGAAAAAAAGCATGTTCTTCAGCTGAACATGGAATCTGACGCGACATCTCCGGTGGTGCTGTGACAGCAATTTTATGAACATCACTGAAAGGGAAGTCAAGCCATCGGACCATTGCGGACTGAGCTGGTAACGCGTAAGCTAGCCGATCGACTAACTGTAGTGGGCCTATTTTTTCAGTCAGTTGCTCCGCCAGAGTTTTACCCGTCTGCTGCTGAAACGACCCGACTTGATGGAGTGTGGATTTCTGCTGGTCTCCTGAAGCAACTGCATAGTGCCACTGGTCCTGAATGTGTTGTAAGGCGATATATCTACGACGCATTGGTTAATTTACCTTCTGCCACAGGAGGCTGTCCTTAGGCTTGTTGACGACCGCTTGCATTCTCCGGGTACCGTCATTGACCCGTCCCATACTGTTGATCCGATAGAAGGAACTTGTCACCCCTAAATCAAGGTTACGGTTGAGAGCTGTATAGCTTTCCATCCCAATGGCATCACGGAGGTCTTTGAGATGGGTAAACGGTTTTTTGGCTCTGCTCGATAATAGGTTTTCGATGGCAGCAACAGAACCGCTATCCCAACTGCGCAACAGTTCTGGTGCCGCGGTGTTGATATTTAATCGGCCTGAGCCAAAACTGCTGACAAATGGTCTCAGGCGGCGAACAGTTTTCACGTTAAAACCACGCACCAGATAAAGCTCATCAAGACTTTGCAGCGGGGCATCCGTTGCTTCATAAGGTGGCGTTTCAGCCAAATAATCGCTGTCTTCAGCACCACCCGGACCTGGGTCTTGATCTGCATCAATCCAGTCGATCAGTGCGTCGGCCAATGCTTCAGAGTTATCAATATGCAGCTCCGAACAGAGTCTGATGAAACGTTCCCGGTAGAGGGTGTTGGGGTTCCCGGCAGCATCAACCAGTTTATTTAGCCACAATCGTCCATCGAGATCTTCAATTTTAACGCTAATCGTCCCCTCCGCTAGAGGGTAATCATCGATTCCCAGCGACCAGTATTCTGACTGACTATGGGCATCGTAATTGTTGTTGTCATCCTGCAAAATCATCCGCCCTGCTTTTATCCCACCAAGGGCGAGATATTCTGCTTTAGTGCTGTCACGAAAGGTTTCTGTCAGTCGCATATCAACCAATGTTGAAAATGCAAATTCACTGAGCAGGGCACTGAGCAGAGCAATAACAACCAGAACCAGTAGTAGGACCATCCCTTTCTCGTCACGGACTGTCATTCCTTACTCCCTGGCTGCGAAAGAGTAAAAACACTTTCTAATGGGGGCCTGTCCGGCATATCGCTCAGTTCAATTGCAATTTTTACCAATACGGGTCTGCCATCGTTTGAACTATTCCACTCATTACGCCAATTTGTGCCGTCATAAAAGCTGAAAGTCAGTTTGCCGATCCTTTGGGCGAGCCGTTCTTCTGTGGCCTCGTTCGTATCATTCAATCCTTTGTCCGCACGCCAGAGGGTTAAACGCTGATCTTGGTCTGGCCCTAAGCGGTAACTGAGCCAACGCATGCCGGAAAGATCTCCACCACTTGAGCTTGTCAAGAATTTGATCCAGGGTTCCCTTTGACTGTTGTTCCCGCCGGATAGAATTGATTTTCCAAGTGGGATGTCTAGTGACAGCCCGAGTAGTTCTCGTCCCAGACGTGTACTTAGAACACGTGCCAAGTGAAGTGCCGATGCTTGCTTTTCGACCTGTTCTTTTGCTGCACTTCCGGTTGAAAAGACTCCGTAGATAGAGACCATAAGCAGACTGGCCAAGACAATTGCGACTAAAACCTCAAGCAGAGTGAACCCTCTATTGTTGTTCATCGCTTTGCTTCCAGCATGAAGGAGGTAAGCGTGACCAATTCATTCTTTTTTTCTTCACCCCAAAGAACGCTGAGGTCAATCTGTTCAATCCCGGATATCTGGGTCGGTGTATAAACTGCGCGCCAGCGGAAATCCTGGTTCGGCTCTTCGAACGTGCCTTGGTTTTGATCCAGACTTTGCTGGATAGAGTTCTCTATCTCAGCCATCTTTTGCTTCGCTAAGAAGGTTGCGCGTGTCATTTGCTGTAATTTTTCATTGATTAAAATATTACGTTGGGTCAGCCCGAGCACAGCAATTAACGTAATGCTGACGATGGTCAAGGCGACCATGACTTCGAGCAGAGTGAACCCTTCATTTTGATTCCTGCGCTTTAGTTGTGTCATCTGAAATCCCGATAGCCGTCGTAGAATTCAGTCAAACCGGTCAATGGAACCAGGCGCAAAGTCAATTTACGTTCATCTTCGTCAATAAGGTGGATAATTGTTTCCTCCATCCACCCTCCCGAAAGTATCGCTGTTGTGACTTCGCCTGCGTTTTTCTCTCCGTGTCGCGGTTGGTAGATACTTTCGAAACGCACCATTT
>JDSF01000253.1_pt1 | contig 29829 bp, 35 predicted proteins | sample 199441 | NCBI WGS metagenome assembly JDSF01 (sample SAMN02592751, study PRJNA231836) | bioreactor metagenome | isolation source: continuous culture bioreactor denitrification-DNRA | place: Germany: Bremen
CTCCTCGCCACCGGAAGAAGATACTGTGATTGTGATTGTGCCTTCGTTACTATCTAAGTCACCATCCGTACAAGTATAAGTAATTGTTTCTGTTCCTGTAAAGGATGAACTTGGTGTATAAGTTAATGTACCATCAGCATTGACTGTAACACTACCATTATCGGCCGTTAATGTCAGACCTGATGTTAATGTTAATGAGCTGTTGTCATTATCAACATCTGTGTCATTAGCTAGGAAGTCAACTACAACAGAACTACGTTGTTTCACACTAGCTGAATCGTCAACAGCTACTGGAGCATCATTGACTGGTGTTACAATTACTGTAACAGTTGCCATTGAAGTGACAATTTGCTCTGCTTCAACACCTTGTGCATTCATTACTGTTATGCTATCAAATAACTCATATCTGAATGTAAATGTTCCAACATAGTCTTGTGCTGGTGTATAGAGAATTCTTGTTGCATCATCAGGGTCGATACTTAATGTATGACCTTCATAAGCAATATTTTCAAGTCTCATACCTGCAGTCGCATCATAGATATCATTGGCCATAACTGGCAAGGAAATCTCTGTGTCTTCTGGTGTTGTGAAACCTGCTATCTCTGTCTCATCTTCTGATTCAGGTGTTGGGTCATTGATTGCTTGTAAGAAATCATATGTTTCTTGCACAGTCACTATCACTGTTGCCAAATTTGATTCTGCTGAATCTGAATCTGCCATCTTGTAAGTGAATGTCACATCTTCGTCTTTGATACCTTGTGCAGGTACAAAGATGACTTTCTTACCATCTGTACTAATCGTTGCTGTTCCTTTGGCTGGATCAATTGTCACTTCTGTCACTACAAAAGCAGCTTGGTCACTATCAATATCTGTATCATTTACAAGTACAGGAATCTCAATCCCTACACCCTCATAAGTTGTTGCTATATCATCTACTGCAACTGGAGGATCATTGACTGGTGTTACTTCAACATAAACTGTTGCTGTATCATCAGCACCATCTGCGTCAGTTGCTGTATAAGTGAATGAGAATTTACCAACATAATCATCCGCAGGATCAAAAGTCACAAATTGATTTGTTGGGTCAATCGTAATCGTTCCAATTGCAACATCCAATGTACCAAGTGCTGTTACTGTTAGGCCATTAGGCGTCTCAGTATCAGTGTCATTATCTAGTACATTAATATCAAGATTAGTGTCTTCAGGTGTTGTGATGTAATCATCAAATATCTGATTTTCATCATCATCTGTATCTGAATAATCATCATTGGCTGTTGGAGGTGTATTAACAAATGGTAGACCCACTGCAATATAACCAATAGCCTCGTCGATAGAATCATATACATCATTGGTAGTTGTATCTGTAATTACTTTGTACTCAAATGTTGTTGGTGCAATATTTCTTTGTCTTACCCAGACTTGATTGTAATTGCTAACTTCACTGTCTTCATCACTGGTCCAAGTTTGAGTGTTACTAAAGACTTCTGGTCCACTAACAAAACGTGTAGCAAATGTTACAAGCTCAAATCCAGTTGAACCTTGAACTGCTTGACTTGCTTCACCAGTTCCAACTTCAAGTATTCTACCATCAGAGATTGGGTATTCTCCTGGTATTGCTGCTACATATGACAATAACTCATGATTATGGTGGTTTGAATTACGTTGTGGTTCCCATTCTTCAATCCACACTTCAAATGACTCTGTTGTAACATTTCTGACTCTTGCATGTGCAGGATGATGCCCTGTATGTGATGCAAGTTCAGCAACAACCACTGGAAGCTCTTCAAACTCTTCTGCAAAATAGATTACATGCCATTCTTCCTCTATTGTCTTAGCTTCACCTTGGTCATCATGGAAATCAATGACTACTGTATCCGCTTCAAAGAACTTATCGTTTTCAAGATCGCCCATCTCACCACTTTCAACACTTAGGTATGCAATGTCTTCAGTAGCAAGTTGAATATCATCACCTGCATAATATTCTATGAAGGTATCAGACGAATTCTTCGTCGCATAATCTGCATTGGCAAGGTCTTCTCTTTCATTTTCATTGTCTCCATCATCTGCGAGAATCCCATTTCTAAGATTCATTGGTACATCATTGGCTGTTGTTTGAAGTTGAGCCAAGAATACCAAGTCATTGTAGACATTTACAGGTGTAATAGTACCGTCAAATGTATCTCCAGGTACTTTACCTGTCTCTAAATCGGCAGCTGGGTCATCATTTGTTGCATTGATTGTTATTGTTACAGACGCTGTCTTTTTGTCTGTATTGGAATAAAGCACTTCATAGACAAATGTATCTTGTCCATTGTAATGTTCATCTGGAACATAGGTAAATGTACCATCGTCATTCATATCAAGCTCACCATGTGTTGGTTCAGTAATAATATCACTGACTTCAACTGTTACAGAACCATCGTTAGCTAAGACGCTTGGTTTGCCTTGTGTTCCATCTACATCTAAGGTTGTGTCTTGATCAACACTGTATTCATCATTGGCTGGGTCGTCTGCTTCACCTTTTGTGATTGTTATATTTACAGTAGCAGTCTTCTTCTCACCAGTACTGTATTCAACTTTGTATTCAAATGAATCTGGACCAACATAACCTTGGTCTGGATCATAAGTAAATGTACCATCATCATCCATATCTAGGGTTCCATAATCTGGATCCGTTACAATCGAGTGTACATCTACAGTCTCTGCACCATCGTTTGCAAGAACACTTGCTTTACCCTGTGAACCATCGATATCGAGCAATGTATCTTGGACACCACTGTATGAATCATCTTGAGGATCTCCAACAACAACTAGGCTTACTGTTACAGTCGCCGTAATTGTTTCAGTAACAGGACCGTTCTGAACAACCGCTGTATAGTCAAACGTATCTCCTGCAGTCGCATCTGCATTTGACGTATAAACAATCTTAGAACCATTAACTGTTGCAGTACCATTTGTTAATGTTAATGAACCTTGGGTACCCCCAACAATGTCTAATTGGAAGTCACTTGTAGACCAAAAATCATTCTCACCGTAATTGTCATTGTCAAGAACCTTTATATCCACTGATTGTCCAAGGCCAACATCTTCACTATCATCCTCAGCACTTGGTACTGCAGGGTTGAACTGTGATCCGTCGATTGGAAGCCACTTAGTACAGCCAACAACTACAAGAACACAGTCTGGTCCATGCTCATGTTCTGGGATTGGACATGGTGGTACTGGAGGTAATGGTGGTAATGGTGGTAATGGTGGTAAACATTGATCAGGACCATGGTCATGGTCTTCATCACAATCAGCAGGGTGCACTGTATAAGCTCCTCCATCATCAGGAGTACATATCTCGTCATGTGTATGCTCAGCTATTTCACAAACACTATGGTCATGACCATTGATATCACACTCATCCACTGTTGCATCCACTTGTTCAACCAACACAAAACTTAGGTCAACTTGTTGATTTTCAAAGAACGTCACATAGATTGGATAAGGTCGAATCTCTGTAAAGTTAAGAGTTGTCCCCGTTGTCGTTATACTTGGTGATTGATAATCCCAATGATTGGCAATAGTCTTTGGACCATAACTGTCATAGATTTTCGCTACAACACCATCATCCGCAATAACACCAAATGTTTTTTGACCAGTTGAAGTCGGCGTATAATACCCCCAAACAACTTGGCCATTATATAATATTTGATCATTGGTAATGTTTAAGAAATGAAAGTATAGTGACCCAAGACCACTTTGTTGGAAATTATCATACCCACTTGTATCAAGAGGCGCTATTTTCCCTGAGCTTGTAAAGCCACTGTTTAGATTTATGGAACCATCAACACTTTGGAAGACATATTTTCCATAATTCACAGGCACAACAAGTGGGCTTCCTGTTGCATTAAAATCAGAAAGCGGCACATTAACGCCCTCTCCGTGTTGAGTAATATCATAATGCTTAACGTTTAATTTTCCACTTTGATTATCTTTGTCATTCGAAGTCACCAGAATTGGTGTACCATTGTCAATAGATAATGCATTGACATCAACTGATGCTACTTGTATCGACGCACAAGTAACAGCTATAGCCGTAGCTATGCTAAGTAATTTCTTTAAATTCATATTTTCTCCTTTTCACCCTATAATTTCTTTGTTTTTGAGGTTTTATCTCTATATATAAAAAAGCAATAAAAAAGCTACACGAATCTGAATTCATGCAGCTGAACCGACGTAGTTTCTTATTGAACCTTAGTCTTCTCGCTTTGCGTCACACATTTTCATGTGTTTTGCCCTCATATAGCTTTTATTCTTTTGTATCGATATTATATCGAAAATGAAATCTCTTGTCAATACTTTCTCAATATATGTTATAACCTAGTAACTTATCAATATAGGCCATAGTTACAGCCTCTTTTAATTCTGGGTCAGGACTGTCTTTCTTACCACTCATATACTTAAACATAAGTACTTTGTAACCTTCCAAACTGTCCATCATTTGAATGAAATCTTCGTCTCCAACATAAGCGGCTTCTATCTCGCCTAACATAAAACATCTAACACGAGCTTCAAAAGCATTGGGACCACCAAATTCATCAATATAGATAGATTCTCTATCAATAAATAATCCCTTAGAATAATAAAACTCAAGCGCTTCTGACAGCCTACTCTTGTCTCTCTTCATTATTGAAACCACATTAAGGCCATCGATGTTGGCATAGTAATCTTCTTCTGAAAAATGAGATTGACTTGTACTGCCAATAGTCTCCATTGCATAAGTATAATAGCCTTCATACTTGTTTTGGTCACTTGTTTCAACAGCCTCTGATACATCCATCAGAAAAGTCTCGAGGTCTCCACCCCAGCTTAACATATAGTCGTAATAAGTCTCCTCATGGTCACTTCTAGCAGTGTCTGTATAGATCACATCCATTACGGCAACCATATGGGGAAAATCAATGACAACATCCGTTTCATTATCTGATATATAATCCAACTTGTCTGCCAAACCAATTATCTTGTCGATTGCCTCTTTATTATCACTAAGTGAAAGACCGGTCTCATCGTAAAAATCTCCAGCGAATGCATTCCATATAATTCGCTCAAAGCCCTCAGTTCTATAACCATAACGCTTGCTTCTAATAAAAGCCATTGTTGCGTTGTTAATTAACTCAGTGTCAGTAGATTTAGTCATTATGGTTATCTCATCTTCAATAATCCTAATGGTGTCAATAGCTACCATTGTCTCATCTGATAAGGTATATACAATACCTTCTGGCACCATCTCATCTTCAATAATTATGTCACTCTGATAGAGTTTTACAAGCAGAAGTGTCGTAAAAGCAATAATGAGGACTATAAGACCATAGATTGTTTGTTTCATAAAATACACCTCATACCACCATCGTATTCAATAAGGGATTCCTGCTTTGCTAGCCAAATATATTTGCGAATAATCCTTGAATGCCTTTTCGTTTCTTGTTCTTAGTATTACCACTCTCATCATAATAATTCTGATAATTGTAATAGTAGTAACTACCTCTATTAATCTTAACCTTTGTCAACAAGACGCCAAGAATCTTGGCATTGACTCGGTCAAGGGCTTTTTTGGCATGAACAATGGATTGTTTCTTGGATTCATTTGATGCTACTACCAATATTACCCCATCCACTAACCTTGACAATATGCCTGCATCGGTAACATGGAGAATCGGTGGTGCATCTATCACAATCTTGTCATACTTGCCTCTTGCCTCTTCAATAACATTCTCAATCATCTTAGAATGTAATAACTCTGCTGGTGCCGGTGGAAATGGCCCCGCTGTAAGCACGTCAAGTCCTGGTATCTCTTCTATTGCTTGTACACTTTTATCGAAGTCATTGTTACGTGCAATAAGATTGGTTAATCCTGGTGATTGTGGCAAACCCATTATAGTATGGACTCTAGCTTTCCTTAGATCACATTCAACCAGTAGGACCTTCTCACCTGCTTGGGCAAGACTAATTGCCGTATTACAAGAAGAAGTTGTTTTCCCTTCTTCTGACGTTGAACTGGTAAACATAATGACTTGTATATCACTGTCTACATTTACATAATTCAAATTGGTTCTGAACATTTTATAGCTCTCGGTTGCCAGACTATTTGGTTCATTAATGGTAATTAAACTTTTACTTCTCATCTAGCGCACCTCCCCTTTGAACAATGGTATAACGCCCAGTACTGAGACATCAATCAATGCTTCTACGTCTTCTTCTGTCTTAACAGAATTGTCCATCATCATTTGTAAAAATATAACACCAAGTGCCAACATCATTCCAAAGGCACCAGCTATAGCCACATTCTTCACCGTACTTGGGCTAATTGGATCTTCTGGCACAATGGCATAGTCAACTATCTGAACGTTGTCAACACCTACGATAACTTCAGCTTTGGTTGCCAAAATCTCCGACAGACTATTAACAATCTCCGTAGCTCTCTCAGGAATAGGGTCTTCAAATGTCACATGCATGAACCTTGAATCAGCAATAATCTCAATACCTAGATTCTCTACTAAATCTTCTGCATTGGTTAATAGAGCAAGCTCTTCAATAACCTCCATGGTTACAAGTCTTGTCTTAATCAATTCTCTATATCTACGACCAACTTATTGCCAAGGTTGAACTCACTGAGACTTATACCAGCAATCAGGTCTGATTCCTTACCAATGAAGAGTGTTGATTTGGCTTCGTATATTGGCGTAACATATGTTTTTGTCACATAATATGATGAGCCTGATGCTAGGAGGACCAATAATACAATCAGCCACCATTTTCTTAGTACAGCCCTAAAGAGTTCTACTAAGTCAATCTCTTCATAATCTTGATTCTCATTCATGTTCTACCCTCTCACTTAGTCCAATAAATGGACATATTTATTGTATAGTTCTACAGCTATTGCTAACTCACCATCGGATAGGTTGTCAGTCAAATAAGCTTTCACTTCAGCTTCTTCATCAGAAGTAAGCCCATCTCCTGCTAACCCAAAGAGGTAGTTGGTATCCAACTTGTTATAAACTTCTGCGCCCGTATACAGGTCTGCGTCCGATATCTCTTCTCTGTTATCAGAGATTTTTTGATTCACCCATGCATCCTTAACGACAGACTCAGTCACAGGTGCGTCAGTAGATCCAAGAGGTACAGAGTCAAGCTCATAGATACCAATCTCATCCTCCACAGGCGTTTCCTCTACTTTTACCTCAGTAGCAACTTGCAAGGCCTTTGCATCCTCATCTGATTCAGTTATCTCCACAGCAACATCTGAATCGCTCTCAGTTTCAGCATCCGTTGAATCACTAGCCAATATATCAGAAGCCTGAGAAGGTTCATCTTGAACCTCCTCAGTCTTCTCATTGGCTAGATTTCTACCATTGATTGTATCAAGGTAGCCTTCTATGACTTTTGGATTTTCTTTTACAAAGGAATCCCATTCTTCATTGTATGTCTCTTGTAGTGATTTTTCATATGCAAGCAGCAGTTCCTCTTTGAACCTGTCTTGTAGGGCTTGTTCATCAACCCCTACACCGACAGCTTGGTCTGACATTGCATAAGGCAATAGACCACCAACTAAGACACTGACTACAATCGCAATGACTGTCATCATCCATTTATTCATATCTATACTCGTATCTTTCCAGATTATTTAGCCAACACATCAAGTAATATCTTAACAATCTTAGCTGCTTCTGCTCTTGTAGCTGTACCACTTGGATCAAACAAGTCATTGCCTTTGCCATTCACTATCTCAAGTTTGTTGGCACCAATGATTGCTTCTTTGGCCCATGCTTGAGCAAGGTCCATATCGGTAAAGTCTACGACTTCGTCTTTATATGTCTCTACATAATTAATGGCTGTCATATACTTGTATAAGTTCATAAGCATAGTAACCATTTCTTCACGAGTGATATTCTCATTAGGTCTAAACTTATCAACCACTACAGATTCTACAATACCTGCTGTTTTAGCTGCTGTTACACTACCAGCAAACCAATCCGTTGCCATAACATCTGTGTAGCCTGATTCTGTCGCTTCAACACTTAAGTCAGCAACATAAACCATCAGCTTAGCAAATTCTGCTCTTGTTAGTGTGCCATCAGGGTCATAAGTTGTTTCTGTACGACCATTGATAATTCTCATCGCTGCAAGGTGTGTGATATATTCTTTTGCCCAGCTTGCATCAATATCCGTAAAAGATTTGTCATATGACATAACTGCATAGTAACTGAAATGCTCAAGCATAACTTCTACCATACCTGTTTCTGCATTATAAGTACCACCAACGAATACCCACTCTTGTAAGAATTCATCAAACTGATAAATACCAAGCTTATGGAACTCTGTAAAGCCTTCTTCTAGAACTACAGGAATACTTACTTTGATCTTTGCATCAAATGTTGAAGTTGCTTCGAACTTATAGACTTGACTGCTTAGAGCAAGTGTTTCATCTTCATCTTCAAAACCAGCGCTAATTGATCCACCAGCTACAATGTCTTCTTCTGTAAATGCTTCAACTGTAATATCAACTTCTGCTTCAAATGCGTCAGCTGGAACTTCCATTACTACTTCTGACTCAGCAAACTCAACTGTTCCACCTACTGGTGCGATTGGCATTGACTCTGATACAACTGGTACTGCTTGTGCAATTGGATCATCTTCGATTGTTTCAGTTGGAGGTGTTGAAGTTCCACCACCACTTGAACCACCGCCACCACTACTTGGAGGATTGTAATCTACAAAACCATATGTATCAAGATAGTCATATAAAGCTGAACGATTGGCACTGCTTGTACCATTGTAATATGTAATAAAGTCTGATAACCCATCAATAATTGTTGAACCATCTTCGATATCATTATCAAGTTTAGCATTAGCTAATAAGACTAGTTTATCTGCTTCTGAAGTAACAAGTGTAAATGAACCACCAACTGATCTAGCGCTTAAGAATGGGAAGGTTACACCAATCTGTACACCAAGTTGTGCATCACCAAGCATATCAAATAATTTGTCCATTCTTTCAAAACCATCATCAAGTGCATCCATATCAGCACCTGCCGCAGCCATAGCACTTCTAAAGTCTGTTTCTCTAGCCACGATAGAAGCTTTGAAAGCTGCTTTATCTTCGCTACCATCAAGTCCAAGGTAGTCGTTTAATTTTGTTTCATCATAGGATTCTGTCATAATATAATCTACGAATTCGCCCATAGCGTCAAGGGTTACACCAAAGGATTCTACTCTGTCTTGTTGTCCATCTGTTAATCTACCAAAGGCATCATTGTATGCGCTTAGCATTCCATCCTTGTCATCAACTTCACGAATCATTGCCAACAAGTCAACAAATTGCTCCTTGTGCTCAAGTTCAAATACATTGTCTACAAAAACATCAACGATGTCCGGACTCCCTGCGTAGACAGGTGTGCTAAACAAGCTCACCACCATAAGTACTGTCATTAGTTTTGCGATCAATTTTTTCATCTTCTAAACCTTCCATACCGTCATGCGTATAAGATAGTTACCATAAATGGGCATGCTTTTAGTGTCAGTTTCATTCAACTTACCTAGGTTTGCCCCTATTTAGTTTCAATACTAATGAAATGTGAAGTTAGATGTATCCACTTTGATACTCTCCCTATTATGTCTATATGTCATTACATTCCCTTAATATGTATTATACTAAAGCCGAATGGCTTTTGCAATGCTTTCGTGTAAGTTTTTAGGACTTTTGGCCTATTTAATATTTGCTTAACAAGTAAGGACATGATGTATGACATTCAAGACATTTCATCTAGTCACACACGTCCATAGGCGTCATCAAATCGGACAATATCATCTTCTTCAAGGTATTCACCCATTTGTACTTCAATAATCTCAAGGAGTGTTTTGCCTGGATTCTCCAGTCTGTGCTTTTGACCTTCTTTGAAAAAAAATACTTTCACCAGCGCGAACCAACTTCACTTCGTCATCAACGGTAATCTTGGCCATACCTTTAACAACTATCCAATGTTCACATCGATGATAATGTAGCTGGTAACTTAACTTCTTCCCTTGCTTAACTGTAATTCTTTTTATCTTAAAGGATTCTTCCTCTTCCTCTAATATCTTATAGTGTCCCCAAGGTCTGTAGTCTTGGATTGTGCTATTACATCTAGAGTCTTTTCTGTCCTTTAGTTGGCTGACAACTTCCTTCACCTTCTGAGACTGACTCTTTTTTTTGCTAATGAGAAGTGCATCCTTGTTATCAATGATAATTAAGTCTTCAACACCAACTGTTGCAACCACTTTATCATCGTATGATTGAATCATCGTATTGGAAGAATCTATCATAATATTTCTATCATCCGATATGTTCATATCACTATCAGAATCAAGTACATCATAAAAAGACTCGAAACATCCTAGGTCATTCCAACCTATATCTACTGGTACGACGGCAACTTTGTCACTCTTTACCATGATGCCATAATCTATAGATACTTTCTTATCAATCTTAGAGAAAGCTTCATCTATGTTTGTACTAGATTCAAAAGCACTATATATATTTGGCGCTAAGTTCTTCACTTCATTGCAGAACACTTCTGAATTGAACATGAATATACCTGCATTCCAGTAATATCCCTTATTAATATATTCTTTTGCCTTATCAAGCGTAGGTTTTTCCTTAAATGATTCAACACTATACCCATTCAACTTTTTCTCACTTGGAGATATATAGCCATAACCAGTATTAGGAGAATCAGGCTTGATTCCAAATGTAATAATGGAATCATTTGCCAATGGCTCAGAATCCTTGATTATCGAAGCAAACTCTTCTCCAAAAGCAATCTTATGATCAGATGGAAACACAACAACTGAATCATGTCCCTTTTTACTATTTGATGAACACCTGCATATATGGCTGGTAAAGTATTTTTCGCTTCTGGTTCAAGAAGAATATTCTCATCCTTGATTGAATAACCAAGTTCCTCGATATCTTTTTTTATTAGAAATTGATATTTGTAATTAGATACAACATGGATTTCATCACTGTTGGATATCAACAAACATCGAAGATATGTTTCTTGAAACAATGATTGCTTTTCGCCTTCTATTTTTACAAATTGTTTGGGATAGTTCTCTCTGCTTAGTGGCCATAGTCTTGTTCCACTTCCACCTGCTAGTATTATTGATTTCATAACTCTCCCCTATCAATCAGTTGCCAACGTATACAGCATTTCCTTATATCGATTAAGTGACGTTTCCATCTTAAATCTTTCTTCAAGGTATTCTCTACCTCTAAGCCCCATATTTTTTGATTCTGCTTTATTATCTATGAACCAAGTAATTAATTCTCTTATGCCATCATAATCATGTGGCTCTACATATTTGCCACATTTTGATTCTTCAATTATCATCGCTGCTTCAGAACCTTTTTCCAAAACACCAAAAACTGGTTTACCAACTGCTAAAACTCCATATATTTTTGATGGTACAGAAACACCCTTAATCCCTTTTTGATTCGTTACAAAATGGACATCTGCTGCGTTAAGAGAACACTGAACTTCGCTTTTAGGAACATAATCAAAAAACTTAACATTCTTTATCTGATTTATACTACAATAATCATCTAACGTTTTTCGATGAGCACCTTCTCCAACAAATACAAACTGAACATTAGTATTCTCCTTAAATTCGCCTATAATTTTGATAATATTTTCAAGATCATAATACAAGCCGATGTTACCAGAATACATAAATGTAAGCGTTTTATTCTTTTCATATTTTTTCAATATATTCATTCATTTTTTTTACCACAACTTGTTGTACAGGGCATTATTGATTTTTCACTAATCCAGTTATTAATTATACTCACTTTTTCCATATCAATTCTTGGCGCTCTTAACTGCAAACGTTCATACATATCTCTGCCAACAACAACAACCCTATCAGCAACATATAACGAGTGATTGTCTAATGTTCTTGCAATAAAAGGGACAACTTTAGACTTGCTATAACCAACAGCTTCTGCTTGTTCTGGATTAAAATCTTGGACATTATAAACTAATCTTCCACCTCGAAAAAAAGCTTAGTTAATCTACCCAGCATACCGCCAAGTATCGGTGGTTGAGATATAACATATATAATATCTGGTTTATCAACTTTAAATATAGCTCGAAATGCATTAATAAAATGACTCATTATGTGTTTTAATCTACTAACTTTGGAATTCTTATCTACTTCTGTAGTTTTCACTCTCACAATTTCAATATTTTCAAACTTTTCAAAGAAAAAATGTTCCACCACTGTATTCATTGCTATTACTTATTCCATATTTAGGTGTACCTACTATAACAGTTATACTAAAATCATTTTGTAGATGTTGACACATTTCTGTCATCAATTGACCTGTAGAGGCATATTCAGGATAAAAGGTATCAACAATATATAAAAGCTTCTTTTTCATATTCTATTCTCCAATTTATTCTTTGCTAATAACTCTCTCTTTAATAATCTTAGCTGGATTACCGGCATAAACCATCCATGGGTTTGCATCTTTATAAATACTGCTTCTAGCAGCAATCACACTACCAGTACCCACAGTTACACCTTGCCCTACAAAAACATCTGATGCAATCCATGCATAGTCTCTAATTACAATTGGCTTCGTAACCAATTTAAAACTTTCACTTTCAATATCATGACTCCCTGTACACAACTTACTAAACTGTGACACCACACAATCATGTCCAATTTCAATTTCATCTAATGAATATAACCATGCACCATCACCTATCCAAGAGTTGTCACCAATTGATATTCTCCAGGGATAATGAAATTTTGCAGTAGGCCTTATTTTCACATTACTGCCAATTTTGCATCCAAATATTTCCAACAAAAAAGCTCTATATTTATACATGTTGTGAAATGAGTACCTAAATAAACTGCCTTGTACAAGCCACCAAATAATAATAAAAACGTTATTTCTACCTCTATTAAACTCATGTTGACTATATTTACTTAATATCGTCTTTTTTTTCATATTCAACTTTCACTTTCATTTTTTATTCATAGTTTCCATCGCAAATTTGATAATTAATATTCAAAATTATGAATATATCTATAATCATGGAATATGCAAGTTCAAAAAATCTAGAATAGAATTAATACTTCAGTTTGTGATAGGTTAACTATCACTTTCAGATAAAACGGAAGCAACATTTGCTATGTAATGTTTTTCTTGATAAACCTTCTCAAATCTCTCCCTATTGCTCACTATGTGCCTTTTTAGTAACGCAATATTGTTTATGTAGTTACAAATTTTCATAGCTATATCACTAGGATTTTTTGCATTTACAAACTTTGCATTTTGCTCATTTACAATATCAACAATTCCAGCATGTTTAGTGGTTATTATTCCAAGACCATTTCCAAGTGCTTCAATTATCGAAATTGGTTGTCCTTCATTTTGATAATATGTAGGAAGAATGAATATATCAGAATCCATAATAAGCGACTTCTTATCAAAGCCTGTCACAACTCCAACATAATCAACACATTTAGCTAAACCGAGATCATCAACTTCTTTAATAAAGTTATTCCTTTCTTCATCTGTGTAAAACATACCTGCAAATTTAAAATTACATATTCTTCTTGATGATTGGTCTAAGTGAGCAATTGATTTTAATACATCAAGATATCCTTTACTTTCAATCATGTTACTGAGAAATAAAATAGAAAATTCTTTCTTAGTATCAAGGTTTTTACATCTAGTATCAAATTCCTCTCTAGAAATTAGCGATGAATTTTCTGCAAAATTTGGTACTATTTTAATTGCTTCTCTAGGAAGTAAATCATCAAACATTTCAATTAATGACTCGCCAAGCACAATACCTCGTGAGATTTTCTTAAATACTATTCTATTAAGCCATTTGTGGAATGGATTCATTGATTTATATGCTCTTCTAAAATTACCCCCATGCAAATGAATAGTAATAGGTTTCCTGTGAATAATCATACAAGAAAGATAAACTAAATCTCTAATATTTCCCAGCTTGGACTGTGCTATGGTAAAATAAAATAAATCACTCTTTGACAAGAGAATACTTGAAATGAAATTTAAAAAATTTATTATTGTTTGTAATGTTTATCACTTCAACATTAAATATTCTGTTAAATTCTACTGAATCAACCAAAGAGCAAAGTGCCTTTGATAATCCATGAATTGGAGGAGGCAACTGACCAACTATACACATAGTTTTCCTTTTATTTTCATTTATATGCTTACTATTCACAGAACACATTCTCCTTTATCACTATTATTGAATATTTTTTAACCAAATTAAGTCTCTATTGTCTTCAGCACTCTAGCGGGATTTCCTCCTACTATTACGTTTGCAGGTACATTTGTCATAACAAACGAATTTGCTTGTATAATTGAGTTTTTACCTATTAGAATCCCTCCTATAACCACTGCGCCAGGATAAATTATATTGTTTCCTACTAGTCTGGGATAAAGTCCATTCTTTTGACCAATTGTCACATTTTGATATACTGTAACACCATTACCTACGATGACATTTTTACCAATAACAATACCACTAGAATGTTCAATGCGTAGATTCTTACCAATAGTAGCTTCTGGAGAGATTTCCACACCATATTTCACAAGCAATTTTCGAAATATAAATTCCTTAACAATAACTGACTTTACTGATTGCATTAGTCTAATCAATACAATAACCCTAAAATTAATTTGCCTGAAATAGCAGATTAATGCATATAGTAATATAAACGACCTATTTTGTTTTCTTCTGTTAAAATACTCTTCAATAAGAATTTTAATCATACTGCCCATTTATACAATATTTAGTCATATTGTATTCACCTCTCACTATCCATTGTCTAAATACTAAGACTCAAGTAACATCTCAAATAAATTTACTAATACTAACGATAAATCAATTGGGGTTTTTTCCTAATTTTCAACGTGTAGAACGCAAAACAAGCAATATAGATAGTCGTACATAATAGTATTTTTATAAATAGGTAGGAGAATAATGAGACAGCCGACGGCATCAACCAATATACCATCACCATCAAAATCCCACCAACTAATGAAAAAAAATATGTCACTAAAATAGTCACTTATTTTTATAGATATTCTTACATGCCAAAATTGAAAACTACAAACAACTAATTCTGCTGCGACAGTACCAAGAGCTGCTCCAACTGCTCCCCACACCCTTATTGCTATGATGTTTATAACAACATTTACACCAGCACCAACAATTGCAGATATTACGTATACTTTATCCATTCTATTTGGAATTAAGAACTGTGTTCTAACAACATTTCCTATAGCTAAAAATATTATTGAAATTGCAAGATATTTCATTATCAAACCTGATAATTCGAATTCCCTACCATAATATAGAATTGAAAATTCTTTACCAAATAAGTAAACACCAAAAGCTGCACCTACAGAAAATCCAATAGCTAACATCATACTTTTATCAATATATCCTTTACTTTCCTCAAATTTTCTTCGCGCAATAAGTGAAGTCATTCTTGGCAACATAACAGCTCCCACTGCTGTTATCAATGCAATAGGAACATTAACAATTTTTTCTGCATTCTCATAGTAACCAACTTGAGACATATTTGTCATACTACCAAGCATTATTTTATCCATTATTTTGTAAATACTTGTTGCAATAACAGGCAAGAACAATGTAACATTTGGTTTTATGTGCTTTATTATATTTGAAACTGAAGGAATGACAAATGTAATATACTTTTTAACAAATAGCCACATTATCATTTGACTAACTAAATACCCAGCTGCCATAATAAATATATATAAGTAAATATCTGTACTTTTTTTTTACTAAGACAAAAATTGCAACCACTGTAAGAATTTTTACAATTGCATTTCTAGTTACTGTAATTCTAAACTTCTCCATTCCAAAGAAAAACCAATTTATATCAAAAAGTGCTGATAAGACAAATACACCTTGTAGTATTGCAGCTTTTTGGTTTGTACTAATATAAAAAATATAATATATATACAAGGAAATAAAAAATAATGAGCAAATCAATTGTAATGTGTAAATCTCAAAGAAAGCTCTAGATCTTTTTTCTCTATCAAGCTGGAACGTAGCAATCGTACGATTACCATGATTATTCAATCCAAGCATTATAAAATATGTGAAGTATACTCCAATTGAATGTGTATAAGAATATATACCAATTCCATTAGCACCAATAACTCGTGAAAGATATGGCGCAGTTACAAACGGCAAGAATAGTATTAGTAATTGATAAATAAAATTATAGCTTATATTTTTTTTTAAATTGTTCACATTTTCACCCATAACGTATAGATTATTTGAAGACATTATTATCTAGTATTTCAGTTTTAATTTATGTACACGTTTTTGAGACAGAATAAGAAGCCAAAATGGAACCATGACTATACTCATTCGAGCAGGCATCCACTCAAACAGCATAAAAGGAATAATACTACAGCTGAAAATATATATAAGCTTAGAAGCTATATCACCCTTCTTCATTTTTTTATATACAGAAGAGAAAAATAAAGCAATAATAGATGGATATAAAATAAGTCCAGCAAAGCCTAGGTCTCTCAAAAATGCATATATCATTGTGCAATTGTTATTCATCTTTATTTTTGGAGATACATTGGAAAATATCTGAGTCACTTCATTAAGTATTTCTATTCCTGTTTGAATTTCTACTCCAAGTATAATCTTTAAAAAGATAATAATAGGAGTGATTACACCTGAAAAAAATACCCGACCAAATAATAAATCATTATTTGACAAACCGAATTCTGATGGACTATTTACATAAACCCCAAATAAATGTATGCTCCCGACAAAATATACGTATAAATTGTATAGAAATCCCTCTCCACCATCAATTGTACGTTGACTTGTTATAATCATTATTACAAATAGCATTATCAAACCCAATGTTGATAATAGTTTGTTATTTTTTTTAAAACTATATATATATGTAATCTATATTTTAAAAATAATGTTATCAATCCAATTAGAATGATTTCTAGAAGTATCCAACGACCCCCAAATATAAGAATGTATAAGAAGCAACTGATTAGAGTTGAAAAAAGACTTACCCGAACCACTTTAAATTCTATCAATTCGAAGATAGCAAGAATTGCACAGGCAATAACTATAGGTTGTATAATATTTATTATAATCAGTTTTTCAGGTGTACTGTATAAGACTGTTGAAAAGCTATCTAGCCTAAGTCTTCCAAAACCCGATGCTAATGTTACCGCAAAGCCTCTCATTGAGTATGGAATAAGTATTATCATTGACAAAAATGATAAGCTATTTATAATCTTCCAATTGAATTTACAAAATTCTGAAATTTTACCTATTGGTTGTTTAATCTTCAGGGAAAAAATTGTAGCTAATTCAAAAGTTATCATAACGGTAAGTATATATAAGTATGCAATTTCTGGAGGTATAAATAGGTCATAAAAACCGAATGATGATATTATTGATACCCCACCCCACATTAGTACAAAACTATTTAAGTAGTTAATTTTTTTTTCCAAATATTTTACTATTTATAACATAAAATATTACTGATGTTAATAGAATTACTATTACCATATCTACCTTTCTAACACGTCATTTTGATAACAAATTGATACTTTAGTACATTTGAAATTAAACCTTTACCCTCTGGATGAGAAAAAAATGAAATAAGTAAATTAATTATAACTCTAGCAATTTTTTTTGTTTTGAAAATCAACTCTTGCTAAATCTAAATAGTCTTTCGCCTTCTTAAAATTCTCGTTATTTCGAATGCTATCTACATTATAGTTATCAAATAGGCTGTTTAGCCTCTCGGAAGAATATGAGTCCTCACCTTTCTTAAGCCTTTCCTTATACAGCTTTTTTATATACTTATCACATACCCACTGCTTAAGAGCTTTCCTGTTGGAAGTATTATTAGGGCTCATTCTATATTTAATAAGATATTCATCTATAAAACCTATATTCAGGCCTTCTGATATTGCCCTCAACCAAAGGTCATAGTCTTGTGATGCTGGAAAGTCTCTATAACCATCTAATGATTTAACAACACTTCTTAAAAACATCACGCTTGGGTGGCAAATAATAGAAATATATTTCATTGCTCTAATAGTGTCTCTAAAAGTTCTTGGTAACATGCCACCATATGAAATAACCTTATCATTTTCATCTATATGAATCTTATTTGTTGCTACTATGCATACATCCTTGTTTTCTTCTAAGAAGCTCACTTGTCTCATAAATCTTTCAGGTAATGATATATCATCAGCATCCATTCTCGCAATAAGTTCATATTTTGCAATTTCTATACCTTTATTAAGTGACAATGCAAGTCCAATATTTTCACTGTTCTTGATTATCACAATTCTGTCATCCGCTTCACTGTATTTTTTTTATACAATTATAAAGTTCTGTATTAGATGGATTGTCAAGAACAATAATAAATTCGAATTTCCTATAAGATTGTGATAATATAGATTCAATTGCTTTCTCTAAATCATCTACATTTTCATTATATGTAGACATAATTACAGATATTCCTTGCATATTCTCTTCACCTAGTTTCATTTTTATAATCTAATCAAACTCTTTCCTAATCCGGTCTTCTCTATCAACAAGTTTCATATCACTCTCAACCATAATCTCAACCAACTTCTCAAAGCTGGTTGCTGTTGGATTCCATCCAAGTTCAGTTCTGGCCTTAGTTGGATTACCGAGCAATTGCTCAACCTCTGCTGGTCTAAAATACTTAGGATCAACTTCAACACAAACTTTTCCAGTCTTAACGCAGATACCTTTTTCATCAACACCAGTACCTTCGAATCTTAGTTCAATACCTGCTTTGTTAAATGCTGCTACAACGAACTCACGTACCGTATGCATCTCACCGGTAGCTATAACATAATCGTCTGGCGTTTCTGCTTGAAGCATTAACCACATACATTCCACATAATCTTTAGCATAACCCCAATCACGTAGTGAATCCATGTTACCTAGATATAATTTATCTTGTGTTCCTTTAGCAATCCTTGCTGCAGCAAGAGTGATTTTTCTAGTAACGAAAGTTTCTCCTCTTCGTTCAGATTCGTGATTGAATAAGATTCCATTTACACAGAACATATCGTAGGCTTCTCTATAGTTCTTGGTAATCCAGAATCCATATAACTTAGCTACACCATAAGGACTTCTTGGGTAAAATGGCGTTGTTTCTGATTGAGGTACTTCTTGTACTTGACCATACAGTTCAGATGTTGAAGCTTGATAGACTCTTGTCTTTTTTTCATATCCAAGAAAACGAACTGCTTCAAGAAGTCTAAGTGTTCCAACACCATCTGTATCAGCTGTATATTCAGGAACCTCAAATGAAACTTTGACGTGTGACATTGCTGCCAGATTATATATTTCATCAGGTTTGATTTCCCGTATTAATCTAATTAAGTTTGTAGAATCCGTCATATCACCATAATGTAGCTGTACTTTTCTAGTAATATGCATATCCTTTAGAAGTTCATCTATATACAGGTGTTCGATTCTTCCTGTATTGAATGATGAAGACCGTCTAATTATCCCGTGAACTTCATAGCCTTTTTCCAATAGTAATTCAGCCAAAAAAGACCCATCTTGACCAGTTATACCTGTAATCAGTGCCACCTTACTCATTTTATTATTCTCCCTCTACATCCTCTTATCTAATGTGGTTTGATACCACTTATATACATTTTGAATCCCTTGTTTAAGCTCAACTGAATGTTTCCACCCTGTACTATGAAGCAAATCTACATTTAGCAGTTTTCTTGGCGTGCCATCTGGTTTACTAAGGTCATTAACAATCTCACCTTCATAACCAACAACTTCCTTAACCAATTCGGCTAACGCTTAATGGTTACATCTTCACCCGTTCCAACATTAACATGACCTTCTTCTGAGTAATTCTCTAGAAGATGTATTAGGGCATCCGCCAAATCATCCACATATAAGAACTCTCTCATTGGACTTCCAGTTCCCCACATAACGACCTCTTGAATCTTACTCTCTTTTGCTTCATGAAACTTCCGAATAAGTGCAGGTAACACATGTGAATTCTGTAAGTCAAAATTATCATTTATGCCATATAAATTAGTAGGCATAGCTGAGATAAAATCATCACCATATTGCCTTCTATAGAACTTACACAATTCAATTCCTGCAATTTTTGCAATCGCATAGGCTTCATTAGTTTGTTCAAGGGGACCTGTTAGAAGGTATTCCTCTTTGATAGGCTGTGGACACATCTTAGGGTAAATACAGGAACTTCCAAGAAATAGTAATTTCTTGACCTTATTCTTATGAGACGCATGTATGACATTTGTCTCCATCATCAAGTTATCATAAATGAATTCTGCTGGATATGTATTATTGGCATTAATACCACCAACTTTTGCAGCTGCAAGAATAACATATTCTGGCTTCTCATTTTCGAAGAATGTATCCACATCTACTTGTATTTTCAAATCAAGTTCTGCAGATGTTCTACCAATGATATTGGTATACCCTTTACTTTTTAGTTGTCTTACAATTGCTGACCCGACCATTCCTCTATGTCCAGCAACATATATCTTTGTATTTGATTCCATCTCTAACCTCTTTAACTATATTTTTATTTGTTTATTAAGCATTTCAACACCAAGTTCAACAACCCGCTCACTACCACAAAAGTTGAGGCTAACCTTAGCCCTGCCTTTTCTTTTATTAAGACTAATTATTCTTGCTTCTTGGCCAAGTAATGGGCCACTCTTTACCACTATGTCATCATCAACAGAATATATGGATGACATCTCAACTAAGCCATTACTATCACTACTTAGTAGACTAAGTGTTCTTATCTCGCCATCACTTAAGGTCATATAGTCATCACTATTCTTCAGTACTTGGAAAGTAGCATCTGTGTTTTTTAGTCGATACCATGCTTCCTCATCTATGATACCCTTCATTAAGATGTAGCCTGGAAACATTTTACGTTCTATCATTTGCCATTTGCCGTCTTTACGTTCTCTAAGCTTTCGCCTATAGACTAGGAATTCAAATTCTGGCATCTGCTGCTTTAGAATTGATTTAACTTTATCTTCCGTTCCTCCAGCAACATATAATGCGTACCATTGCTGACTTAATGTTGTTGTACTCATTATTTGCTCCCTCTTCCTGCTATAACAACCCATACAGTCTTGAATAGAATGCGTATGTCACTCCAGACGCTCCAATGTTCTATGTATTCAGAATCAAGTCTTACCACTTCTTCAAAATCTTCTATATCTGATCGCCCACTTACTTGCCAGTTACCGGTGATACCAGGTGTAATGGAGATACGGCGTCTATGATGTTGCTCATAGTCTTTAACTTCGTTGACTGTTGGTGGTCTTGTTCCTACTAAGCTCATGTCACCCTTCAGTACATTATAGAATTGTGGTAATTCATCTATGGACGTCTTTCTGATAAAATCACCAATCTTAGTGATTCTTGGGTCATTGGTCATCTTGAACATATGGCCTGTCATTTCGTTGTTGGTCATCAATGCTGCTTTTCTTGATTCAGCATCCACACCCATGGAACGGAATTTCCATACTTTGAAGACTCGGCCATTCTTTCCAACTCTGTCTTGCTTGAATATCACTGGACCTGGTGTCTCAAGTTTGATGAGTGGTCCAACAATTAGGAATGCAAATCCAAATATGACCATTCCTGCACAGGCACCTACAACATCCAATATTCTCTTGGCAAATATCTGTGATTCATTCAGGGATACTGTATGAAACTTAAGCACTGGTATGTGACCTATCATAGCCACATGTGCCTTGGATGTCTCTTCACATTTTACGTCTAGCAACATAGTCACTGTAACACCCATGCTCTGACATTGTTTTAGTACTTCTTCTAATCTTGAGTCATAGGATAAAGGCCTTGCCACTGCAATCTCATCGATTACATAATCCGTTACAATATCAACCATGTTGCTAATATCTCCCAGATGGGTAGATGGCTATAAGGGTTCACCTTCTTAATATTAAGGTAACCAACAATGTTGAAATTAAGGTAGCCATGTTTCTCTATTTCTTCTATATATTCACTTCCTTTTTGTGACTGTCCCACAACAAGGATATTTCTGACAGCTTCAGATTTTACTGAGTCTTTGAATTGAGTCATACGCATGATGAGTCTGTTAATCAGTTGAAGGAACATTACAACCAATATAAAGATACCAATATAAAGTCTAGACAAAGGTACATGTAAGTAGAATAATCCTGCACCAATCAGCAAAGTTGATACCCCGTAGGCAACTATCATCTTGAATATGACTTTTATAGTAAGCATACCCTCTTCTTCAATGGTATTGTCATAGATGCTCAGAAATAAGAACATCATCATTAGAACTAGGGTACTGATACATAAGAACCCAAAATTCTCAAGTGTGTTAATGTTTAATTTGCGCCCAAGTATCTGAGCGTACAGGATGTTAGCAACGAGACTAGCAATTACAAGACATAATAGATCGGTCATTAGATAGGTCATTCGGCGTATTCTTTTTCTCCAACGTAACATACTCTCACCTCTTACTCATTTGCTTCACTACAACATCAATTCTTTAACTCACTAAATTTTGACAGTGCTTCGCCACCCGAGGTTTATTCATCCCAGTAAAACAAAGGCATACAATACCAAAATATATGGTCAAACCATAAAACACTAGGGCCGAAACACCTACTGCGCCAATTTGACTATGAGTTCTGATTGATTTAGTTGTAAAATAAATGGAAATAAATGATTAATTCTCCCTTATTTCCCTCATTTAGTTGCCTGAGCGTACCACCGCCCATTTTTCTCTCTTTGCCCTTAATTATTTGACGATCCCCAGTCAAATTCCTTCAATATCCAGAATCTTGTCCGGATAAGTTTAAGTATATTTTTTCACAAATGAATTGTCAAGCTGTCCAGCCTGCATTTCAAGACCGAATATAGTACGTTAAGAACACCGACTTAGTTCAATAGCCCTATATATCAAGCTTTACAGGTTGCAGGTGACCATCGTTACTTCTTGACATGACGAAAGTCATCCATTTGGATGACTTTCAGTAGTTTTATAGCCTTTCAGCATATTCTATCAATGACTATAGACTAACATCCATAGTTTCATAAATATGTACGATATCACGGCGAGTTACAATGCCAAGTAGTTTTTCACTTGCTTTTCCATTCTCAGTAATGCCATAGATGCCTCCAAAGGCCTCATTGTCTTGAACCCGTTCGGTAAAATCAATCAAGCTAAGTGTCCTCGGAATAAAACGAATCACATCTTGAATCCTTAAGTCTGATTCATCAAAAACCTCTTGGACAGTGATATTTTCTAGATTATGAATGAAATCACCGTTGTTGTCCATACTACCTGCCAACCACGTGGTAATGGACTTACCATTTAACAAGCCCATGCATTTAGTCTTATTGTAGATAGGTATATGACTGATATCATGGTCTTTAATCAAGCGAAGGGCGGATGCCATAGATTGTTTACTAGACATTACCTTTACACCTTTTGTAATTACATCATAAACTGTCTTATCATGATCAAGAATCTCAAGAATTCTATCTAAAGCTTTCACTGCTGCTTCTGTTGGTGTTGCTATAACTTTATTGCCAGCCTCATGAACCAATACATTTCTTAATTGCCTAAAGTCATGTAATAAGTCTCTATACCTTCGAACGATACTATACTTATCACTTGCAATGTCGATTAATCTTGCAAAAGAAGTCGTGTGACCAAGGTTCAATGTCGATTCAAACCATGACTCTAACCTATTATAAGCTTCAATGAATGCCTGTGTCTGATTATCCATATTATCCTTCAAGGGTAGACACTTTGTATTCTACAAATGTCATAAGTCCCAAGTCCTTTTCTGATAGTTTTAGGTCTTCCTTGTCACAGGGCCAATCAATATTAAGCGTAGTATCGTTGTACAGAATGCCACCTTCGTCCTCAGGATGATAATAGTCTGTTGTCTTATATAAGAACTCTGTATCATCTTCAAGGGTCACAAAACCATGACCAAATCCTGGTGGAACATAGAACATTTTTTGGTTCTCTTCTGTCAGCTTTATACCAAACCACTCTCCAAATGTCTCACTGCCTTGCCTAAAATCTACTGCCACATCATATACGCTGCCCTTCACCACCCTTACCAATTTACCTTGTGGGAAGTTGTTTTGAAAATGAATCCCTCTTAGGACGTTCTTAGACGACTTGGAATGATTGTCTTGTACAAAGTCCACATCAATACCGATTTCCTTAAAGGCTTCCTTAGAATAACTTTCCATAAAAAAAACCTCTATGGTCTCCGTAGACTTTTGGCTCTATAATATATAAGTCCTTAATAGGTGTCTCTTTTCGAATAAAATTCCCCATAATACCCTCCTATATAGCAGTAGCTGTTACCGATAATTGAATCAATCCTGTTCCAGTACTTTTTGATAAACCCTCATGGTATGTTCGTATGTATTTTCTAGCGTAAATATTTCAGACCTCTTACGTCCTAGTTCAACACGGCTCAGAATCTCCATATCATTCTCTGGATCTATGACCCATCTGATACGTTCCCTAATGCTCTCCGCATCCCTTGGATCCATATAGTTGCCTGCATCCCCAGCTATTTCTCTAAAACTAGCAATGTCACTAAGGATAATAGGGCACTCCATCTTAAAGGCTTCAAGAATCGGTATGCCAAACCCTTCATAAATAGATGGAAAAACAAATGCCAAGGCTTGTTTATAACATGCAGCTAACACTTCATCGTTTAGATTCCTTTGTTTGACTTGTCTTGCCACACCATAATCATTGATAAGATGACGTTCTTCAGTAGTAAACTCTCCACCACCTACACATAAGAGTGAAAGGCTCTTATCTTCATCCAGTATTTCCCCATACGCTTCCAAGAAGAGCTTGAAATTCTTATTCATGCCTCTTTGTCCTACATAGAGAATAAAACGCTCTGGCAAGCCTCTTAGGTTGATTCTGATACGCCCAAACTTCCTAGGCAAACCATGATAAACCACTGTAATCTTCTCAGGTTCTACACCATAGAAGCCAATAAGGTCTTCTCGGGTGTTATGAGACACAGCAATAATATGGTCTGCTGCTGCAAGTAGTTTACTTCGATTGTCAATATAGTCTTCTTGATGTTTGGTAAAATTAGGGTACAATTCTTTTACCAAGTCGTGAACTGTTATGACAACCTTTTCCTCTTTGATGTATTTGAGAAAATAAGTATCCGTTGAAGTCGGATGAAAGACATCAATATCATCACGTTTAAGTTGACGCCTGGTCATAACTCTTGAAACGGTGTCATTAAAACTCTCAAATATCATACTTTCATACTTATAGTCATAAGCTTCTGTTAGCTTATTATAGTAATAATTCTTAGGATGATAACATGGTACTACTACCTCTTCTTCATCTGCGAACTTAATTAGATTTGTAAAATATCTGGATATACCACCGTAACGCTGGCTTCTGAATATTTGATAATCATAGAGAATCTTCATGTCTATTCCTCCATAGTCTGTATATATGAATTATAATCAATTCTTACTACACTGTAAACAGCCCATATGAAATCCTAACAAAAAAAATAAAAAAATATCCTAAGTTCGAAATTACCGAACTAGGATTAAGAGTGCTATCTTTTTATAGGGTAAAAAGAGTTAACTATTTAAGTTTCCTTCTGAATCTAAATCCAAGGCCACTAATTGCTATACCAAGCATACTAGTTGCTGCCATTGGAACACCACCTGTTTGTGGTAAAGGCTCGTCAGGAATTGCTGCTTCTGGAATGTCCTCTTCATCAAGAATAACGACTTCTTCCTTTGGTTCTTCTATTGGTTCAAAGATAGCGAACAATTCTTTGTCACTATCCATTTTGATTTTGTCACTTCCAGTGATGTCACCATCATCTGATGCATCTGAATATCCGACGAATTCATAACCTTCATCAACAACCCAGCTTACATCCACTAAAGTATTCTTAGTATAACTTTTGCTACCTTCGAATATGACGAAGTTACCACCTACTGTAGACCCTAATGTCAATGTGTATCTAGTTGGGCGGTTAGGTGTTGATGGTTTATCAATTAATACCTCAACAGTATCATCATCTGATGCAACTGGTTCTGGTAATTGACCCTCATAACTATCAAGACCAATTTCACCTAAGTACAAGTTGTCTTCATAAGCATCAACTGTTGCAGTATTGGACTCATAACCTTCACTGCTGTAGCTTGTAGTTGTTGAGTATGTCCACACATCACCAATATTTAGTGGTTCAATAAACTCTACGATACCTAATTTAGCATCTTCGAAGATTACTGTTCCAAAGTCTACTTTACCATTATTCGTCACTGTAAAGTTATAGGTTACAGTCTCACCTGGTTCATATTTTGACTTATCAGCAGATTTTACAACCTCTATTGATGGAACTAATGGGTTAATTTCTACTGTCACTTCACTATCATCTGTTGCTAATGGCGATTCTGCTTCAATATGTGCGTAGCCACCAACAGTTACATAGTTCGTTAGTCCAGGATTGGCTTCAGTTGCAAGATAAGTTTCTGTTTCAACTATAACCCCATCAACTAGCAATTCACCAAGGTTGACACCACTTAGACCCAACAAATCATCTGTAAGTCTTATAACGCCAAAGTCTACATCACCATTGTTGGTAATTGTAAATGTATATGTTATTTGGTCACCAACTTTGTAAACCAATGGATCAGTTGATTTAACAACTGTGATTGATGGTACTGGTTCTTCTGGTATCAACCTAGTAGTAACAACAATTGCATGATTTACATCAATTGCACTAATTGTATAATCACTACTTTGTGGCACTGTATTATCTACAACACTTACAAGTTCATAACCTGTTGTTACATCTATATCGATTGTTACATCGGTTCCTTCATCGTAAGTTCCTGCATTTGTATTTGTTGCACTAGCAAATGTAGCTGATCCTGCGTCTCCTACAAGGGTTATTCCTACATTATATGTTTCCGGTTCAACTGGAATTAATCTTGTGGTAACAACGATGGCATGGTCTACATTTATTGCGCTTATTGTATAATCACTGCTTTGTAATAGTGAATTATCTATTACACTTACAAGTTCATAACCTGAAGCTACATCAATGTCGATTGTTACATCTGTTCCGTCATCGTAAGTTCCTGCATTTGTATTTGTTGCACTAGCAAATGTCGCTGAGCCCGCATCTCCTACAAGGGTTATTCCTACATTATATGTTTCCGGTTCATCTGGTATTAATCTTGTGTAAACAAAGATAGCGTGGTCCATATCTATTGCACTAATTGTATAATCACTACTTTGTGAAACTGCATTATCTACGACACTTACAAGTTCATAGCCTAATGCCACATCAATGTCGATTGTTACATCTGTTCCTTCATCGTATGTTCCTGCATTTGTATTTGCTGCGCTAGCAAATGTCGCTGATCCCGCATCTCCTACAAGGGTTATTCCTACATTGTATGTCTCTGGTTCATCTGGTATTAATCTTGTAGCTACAACTATTGCATGATCTACATTTATTGCACTAATTGTATAATCACTACTTTGTGTCACTGTATTATCTACCACACTTACAAGTTCATAACCTGAAGCTACATCAATGTCGATTGTTACATCTGTTCCTTCATCGTATGTTCCTGCATTTGTGTCTGTTGAACTTGCAAACGTTGCTGATCCTGCATCTCCTACAAGCGTTATTCCTACATTGTATGTCTCTGGATCAACAGGTATCAATCTAGTGGCTACAACAATCACATGATCATCATCAATTGAAGTAATTAAGTAGTCGCTACTTTCTGTATCCGAATTATCTATGACACTAACTAATTCATACCCCGCTGCCACATCTATATCAATAGTTACATTTGTACCTGTTAAATAATCACCTTCATTGTCATCTTCGTCCCATGTTGCAGAACCTGCATCTGAACCTGGCGCTAATGAAATAGATACATTATGCATTTGAAGCAATGATACTAGATCATAATTAATTGTTCCGCCACCTTCTTGACCTGTATGAATAGGGTGGTCACATGAATTTTTTATCGTTTCCATGTGCTTTATCACACGTCTCATGAACAATCCCATTAATTAAGAAATGTGGAATACTAGGTGATATAGCACTAGCAAAGTCAAGTGAATCCCATTGTACTGTATTTGCATTTCCTTTAGATAAGTTAAGGGCATACTGTCCTCCACCAAGATCAACGACACCTGGAATAGTACTAACATCCCCTGCTGGTCCATTAACCAATACAGCTTGAACTGTTGCTGAATTTGGAATAGTATTGTGATCTTTTAAGTGAATACTTGTTTGTGCTCCTTCTGCGAATGCTGGCACTGTCATACCTAATAACATTATGATTGCCAAAGTGATTGATAATAATTTTTTCATTTTTTGTACCTCTTCCTTCCGATTTCCTATAAAAATGGTTGCATGCCTTGTTCTCTCTCTCTATACTAGGCATTTGATAATTATTATGTTTGGCGAACATAAGAAAAAGCCGCCATATATATAATAATGGCGGCTTTATATCATACAACACTCGGTTGGTTAGACTCCAGCTTTGCTCCCTATCTTTTCGGATAGTTCACCTTTTTCATCTTTTATACAAAAATATATGTAATTGATAAATTCGTAACGCTTTTCATATAGAGTATACGTAGGACTAAATAACTTTTTGGGACCCCAAATAAAAAAATATTTATTTTTTTTTACAAAATATAAAAAACCTGTCAAAAGCACAACGCTTTTGACAGGTTTTGATTATCAATTCTTCACTATTAGATTATCTAGAACCTCTTCGTTTCAACACAACCGCTACTGTCTTTAATAGAATCTTCACATCATACCAAAATGTCCACTCTTTAATATAGTCACTATCAAGACGTACAATTTCTTCGAAGTCTTCTATATCAGAGCGCCCACTAATTTGCCATTTACCAGTAATGCCTGGTGTAATAGAGATTCGCTTATGATGATGACGTTGATAATGATCAACTTCGTCTATTGTAGGGGGCCTTGTGCCAACAAGACTCATATCCCCTCTTAATACATTAAAAAACTGAGGCAATTCATCAACACTGGTTTTACGAATAAAGGCTCCAATCTTGGTTACTCTAGGATCATTGGTCATCTTAAACATATTACCGGACATTTCATTATTTGACATTAGGGCTGCTTTTCTAGCTTCTGCATCAAGCCCCATTGATCGAAACTTCCATATCTCAAAGACACGTCCATTCTTACCAACACGTTTTTGCTTAAATATAACTGGACCTGCTGATTCCATTTTAATCAATGGTGCCACTACGACATAGGCAATGCCAAAGAGTACCATACCAACCAAAGAACCACAGATATCTAAGACTCTTTTCATAAACAATTGGTCTTCATCCAGACTGACACTATGAAACTTAAGAACCGGCAAATCACCAACCATGGCCACTTGCGCTTGGTGTCATTGGTATTTCTTGTCTCAAGAAGCATAGAAACCGTAACACCCATATCTTGACAGTGATCAAGAAGCTTAAAGAGTCTATAATCGTAATTCAATGGCCTTGCTACCGCAATCTCATCTATGACGTAATCTCTTACAATTTCTTCAAGGTCATCTAAACCACCTAGATGAGGCACATCTCTAT
>JDSF01000254.1_pt1 | contig 29698 bp, 27 predicted proteins | sample 199441 | NCBI WGS metagenome assembly JDSF01 (sample SAMN02592751, study PRJNA231836) | bioreactor metagenome | isolation source: continuous culture bioreactor denitrification-DNRA | place: Germany: Bremen
GATTTGTTACAGGAGGATGGCCTGAGACAATTTCCGACAATCAACTCGGATATTCTCTCCGGACAGCCTCCTTAAACTCCTAGATGGAAAGTTAAAAGCAGCATGCTCTAGTTAGAACATGCTGCTTTTTTTTAACGACGGATACCGAGGGATTTAATAATCGTCCGGTAGCGTTCGACGTCCTGCTTGATCAGGTAATCGAGCAGGCGGCGTCTTTGACCAACCATTTTCAGCAAACCACGACGAGAATGATGATCCTTCTTGTGGGTTTTGAAATGATCTGTCAGGTAAGTGATCCGCTCTGTTAGCAGTGCAATCTGAACCTCAGGAGATCCTGTATCTCCTTCATGCCTCTTGTATTCTTCGATAATTTCCTGTTTGCGTTCTGTGCCGAGCACTGTTGATCTCCTTTTTAGTCTTCAAATAAAGCCAGTGGCGTGGCTGTTCGATTTTATTGACTACAGGCTGCGATTTTTACCACAATTCAAACGCCTCTGTAAAGATTAAACTATCTTCTTTTAATGACTTACAAAGACACGGATGAGTTCAAAATCACCGCGCTGTTCCTTTTTTCTTGATGGTGCAAAATAAGCAACTGCGACCAGCTGTTCATTTGCGATTAAGCGGACCAGATCTCCTTCAACAAGAATATCCTGCGTCGATGTTTCAGCAACAACCGGCGGAATCCCAAAAGACAGATCAGTCAGAGCCTTGTCAGATAGAACGGCCATCGAGCACTCCCGTAGTGCTTCTGCAGGAGGAAGAAGAACAGATATTGGATCATTTAACTCCTGTAGATGGTCCAAGGTAAAACATTCACTAAGATCAAATTCACCGCTGCGCAGACGACATAGTGCTGTTAAGCATGCACCACAACCAATGGCTTCACCTATATCATGAACAAGAGAACGAATGTAAGTCCCCTTAGAACAATCGACTTCAATTGTAATCCTGGTATCGACGACTGAGAGAATCTCAAGGCGATGAATGGTCACACGACGGGTCTTGCGCTCAACCTCTTTACCTTCACGCGCCAGTTTGTAGAGTGGTACGCCATTCTGCTTAAGAGCTGAAAACATCGGCGGAAGCTGATCTATTTCGCCCCTGAGAGTAGCACATGCATTCTCAAGAAGTGGTTCAAAAAATTCCGGAACTGCACGTTCACGGACAACGGTTCCATCGCTATCAAGGGTATCCGTTGTCATTCCAAGTTGGAAAGTTGCGCGATAACTTTTATTTTCTGCCAGCAGAAACTGAAGAATTTTCGTTCCATGGCCAATCGCAACAGGAAGGACTCCTGTGGCGAGCGGATCTAACGTTCCCGCATGACCGACTTTCCGTGTGTGGAAGATCCGTCTGACCCTTCGGACAACATCATGGGACGTCATTCCGGACGGTTTATTGATAAGTAAAAGACCGTGCACTGTTAATCTAGAAGTTTATTGAGAAGGTCAGTGACCGTTTTTCTAGCAACATCGACAGAGGCGGAAATTTTAGCACCCGCAGCATTGTGGTGACCACCGCCACCTAACTGTCGCGCTAGATTACCAACATCAATTTTACCGCGTGATCGTAAGCTTATCTTAAAATGTCCCTGTTCAACTTCGTTAAAAAACAAAGCAACCTCGACACCACGGACCGCTCGAGGGTAATTGACAAAGCCATCAGCATGCTCATCGAGCGCGCCTGCAGCTTTTAAATCATCCATTGTCATGAACATGGTTGCGAAACGGCCACAATCGGAAACATTCAGACTTGGCAAGACAATACCGAGTAAACGCATACGCTCAGGGGCATAACTCTCATACAGATGACTTGCAGTATCCCATGGATCTATACCAAGAGATACAAGCTTTCCGGCGATATCAAATGATTCCTCATTAGCACTGGAATAGCGGAAGGATCCGGTATCTGAGAGAATGCCCAAGTATAGTGCGGCAGCAACATCCTGACTGATGACATGGCCAGATTCAACCAAAATTCGATAAATCAGCACTGCTGTTGCACTTGCATCAGTATCGAGGTAACAGATGTCACCAAATGTTGAATGTGGGTGATGATCAATATTAATCATTGTGTTGCAGAGTTGATCGACAGGGAGTCCTGTGCGACGGACCTCACCGGAATCAAGAACAAAAGCAACATCAAAGTGTGCGTCGTTCGGTAATTTCTGAGTAAAGTGATCACTACCCTTAAGGTAACGCATTGACTCCGGAACAGTATCAACATTGAAGGCAACAACGTCTTTCCCCATTTCACGCAGAGCAAGAGAGAGGGCGAGAGTTGAACCGATGGCATCTCCATCAGGATTTTCATGTGCAACCACCAGAAAGCTCTGGTGATCATTAATTTGATTAATTATCTGTTGGACTGTCATGCAGATCATCCTTGACTTGACGAAGTAATTCATCAATTTTCTGCCCATAATTGACAGACTCGTCATACTCAAATCTAAGTTCAGGGATAAAACGTAATCGCATCACCTGACCTAGTTCTCGTCTGATATAGGGAGCAGCACTTTTAAGTCCACGCTGAGCCTCTTTACGATCATTTTCATCGCGTACAGAAAAATATATCCGTGCACTTCCTATATCTTTTGATACTTTTACAGCTGTTATAGTTACAGGAGCTACACGTGGATCCTTAATGTTAAACATTAAGAGACGTGAAACCTCTTTGTGCATCTGTTCAGCAACTTTTTCTGGTCGATAGCCGCTCAATTAAGATCCTCACCGTAATTCAAATAATCGAAATCTATATTAACAATTTCAACCAACCCGTAGTTTTCAAGATCAGATTCCAAATTCCTGAAAACAGATCGTGCTAGCTTTTCACTCTGAACGCAAATACTGGCACCAATAAGCGATCTTTGATGGAGGTCTTGGTATCCCACTTCCGCTACGGAAAGTGGGAACCCCGATCTAATGCGATTTATCAGTCGCTTAACCTGCGAACGTTTCTGTTTTAATGAGTGTACATCGAATAATCGACAATCGATGCGAACAACTCCAATAATCATGGATTATCTCCATAGATTAAAGTGCAGTTTTGATCTCTTCCATTTCGAAGGCTTCGATAATATCACCAACTTTGAGATCGTTATAGTTCTCAAGACCGATACCACATTCATAGCCATTGTTAACTTCTTTAACATCATCTTTGAAGCGCTTCAGGGAACTCAACTTGCCCTCCCAGATAACGACATTATCTCTGACCAGACGAGTCTGTGCATTGCGCAGGATTTTACCGTTGAGGACATAACATCCAGCTATGGTACCAACGCGGGAGACATGGAATGTTTCGCGAACTTCAACACGTCCAAGATCTTTTTCTTTCAATGTTGGTGCTAAGAGACCTTCCATAGCATCGCGAATATCATTTACAGCATCATAAATGACACTATAAAGGCGAATATCCACTTTTTCACTCTCAGCCAAGTTTCTAGCTTTGCTTTCAGGGCGGACATTGAAACCAAGAACAATCGCATTGGACGCTGTTGCAAGTGTAACATCACTCTCAGAAACACCACCAACGCCAGTATGAATAACATTCAATCGACATGAGCTGGTTGACAACTTTTCCAGTGCATCACGAACAGCTTCGACTGAACCCTGAACGTCCGCTTTGATGATAACAGCAAGTTCTTCGACAACACCTTCTTGCATTTTCGCAAAGAGCTGATCCAATGAAACCTTACTGCTCTTGGACAGATTAATTTCACGTTGTTTTGATTGACGATGCTGAGCAACATCTTTAGCTGCTTTTTCATTTTCAACAGCGTGGAATGTCTCACCCGCATCAGGCACTCCGCCAAGTCCCGTAACTTCGACTGGATATGAAGGACCTGCCTCCTTAACCTGATGTCCGGTTGCCGATGTCATGGAACGAACGCGACCATAATGCAAACCTGCGACAATTGAATCACCAATTTTCAGAGTACCATCTTGAACCAGGACCGTAGCCACAGGACCACGACCTTTATCAAGGCGTGCTTCAACAATCGACCCCTTAGCTCGTTTGTTAGGATTAGCCTGCAATTCAAGAACTTCCGCTTGCAAGAGAACCATCTCTAACAGTGAATCCAGATTTGTCTGTTGCTTCGCAGAGACTTCAACGAAAATTGTGTCACCACCCCACTCTTCCGGGACTAATTCATACTCTGTTAATTCCTGCTTAACCCGCTCTGGATTAGAATCAGGTTTATCGATCTTATTAACAGCGATAATAATTGGTACACCGGCAGCTTTTGAGTGATTAATTGCTTCTTTTGTCTGAGGCATGACACCGTCATCGGCCGCAACAACAAGAATAACAATATCGGTTACGCCTGCACCACGGGCACGCATTGCAGTAAATGCTTCGTGACCAGGGGTGTCGAGGAAAGTGATCTTTTTACCATCAAGCTCAACATCGTAAGCACCGATATGCTGTGTAATCCCACCAGCTTCACCTTCAGTTACATTCGCTTCACGGATGGCATCAAGAAGGCTTGTCTTACCATGGTCGACGTGCCCCATAATGGTAACAACAGGTGGACGTGTTTCCAGGTCTTCAGCCTTATCTTCGCTCTCCTTCGCTGCAACAACTTCCAAAATTGTCTCTTCGTCAAAAGCAACGTTTTCCACTTCATAATTAAACTCAGACGCTAGAAGTGCCGCAGATTCATAATCCAGAGGATGGTTAATTGTCACCATACTTCCCTGACGCATCAATTCGGCAATCAGTTCATTGGCCTTAACTCCCATCCGCTTAGCTAATTCACCGACAGTAATGGAATCGCTGATACGGATAATCCGCTTAATAGCCTTACTGACTGTCACTTCTGTCTGTTTTGTCTGCTTAGACTGTTTTCCACCACGTCGTTTTTTACCGCCACCTCTGCTAGGCTCAAAGACCTCTACGCGTTTACCGCGGCGTGAGACCCTTCCGTCCTGCTCGTCAGACGGCCCCTCATTCCTCCGGCCTTTTTTACGTTTCTTGTTAGAACGACCTTCCTTTTCGGGGAGTGGTTGTTCCATTGGTGTAACAGGAGTTGATGGTTTGCGACCGCGAGTTGGGGCACCATCAGGGGTTCCAGGTCTCGCAGATGCGCCGGGACGGGCTGGAGCACCAGGACGGGCAGGTGCACCAGGACGGGCAGGTCTAGAATTTCTATCCTGAGGACGTCCACCATTATTGTTGTCATTACGACCACCACCAGGTCGTTTTGATTGAGGTCTGCCTTGTTGTCTTAATTGTGGCAATTCAACACGGCCGAGGATTTTTGCACGATCTCCTGTTGGTCTGTCATCTGAAGGCTTGTTTGCAGCTTCAGGTTTCTTTACAGGAGTTGGTTTCTCAGCAGCAACTTTATCTTTAGCCGGCGCTTTTTTGTCATCGGTTTTAACAGCTTCGACTTTGACTTCTTCTATTTTGACAGCTGGCTCGACGGGCTCTGTCTTTATCGCAGAATTTTGAACGGGCTCTTCCTTTTTCTCTTCTACAGGCTCTGTAATAACGTCTTCTACAGGCTCAATGATTTCTTCTTTAACAACGGGCTCAGGAACTACTTCAGGTTCCGGCTGGGCGACCGGTTCCTCAATTTTAACTTCAGGTGTCGTCTCTACAGCAACTTCAACCTCTGGCTCAGGCTGAGGCTCAGCGACCGGCTCAGGAGATTCAGCTGCGACCTCTTCAGGCGCTTCTGTTACTTCTGGCTCTGGTGCTTCATGGACTTCTTCAACCGGTTTTTGAACAACTGTTTTCCTACGCCGGATCAAACCAGGCTTAATCCGCGCTTCTTCGATTTTTTCTTCAGTAGGATTTTTAAATGCCTCAAATTTCTGAAGATCATCATCACTCAAAGCACTTGAATGAGAACTGACATCAACGCCAGCATCGGCAAGTTTTGTCAGTAAATCTTTATTTTCAAGACCCATTTGTTTCGCGAGTTCGTAGACTCTTACCTTGCCCATCAATTCTCCCTTACAGTTGTTCAAATCTTTGCAGTTCGAACTTCAATGTGCTTGCCAATGCACCTTTTTCAAGAGCGATAGCACTTCGTTCATCTTTCCCAAGCAGATGCCCAACTTTTGCTTTGTTGAACATACGGACATGATGAATTTTTTTTCGCTCTGCCAGCTGACAGATCTTATCTCCTATAGATACTGAGATATCATCTGTTACCAGAACTAATGAAAGCGACTGAGGCTTTTTTAGACAATCGAGAACCGAATTTGTTCCGGAAATGATTTCACCAGCCTTCCGCGCCATCCCTATCAGGTTTAATATTTTTTGTTCAACTTCCAGCTTCAACTGTTTCTTCAGGACATCAGTTTCTACCGGACAACAATCTTGCTTAAATGCTCTTTTAAAGCCTTGCCTTTTTACCGCCATCTCAACACAGGCGCTATTAAAACAGGTGTAAACACCTCGACCAGGTAATCGTTGACGGTAGTCAATCAAAACCTGTTTACCTGGATTAAGAACATAACGTACTAACGATTTTTTATCAGTCGTTTCCCGACAAGAAATACAAGTCCGTCGGGGACCTGTTGCGTTTTTAGACATCAATAATTCCGAAAACTACTCTTCTGACTTATCAGCACTGATGTCATTTGAAATTTCTTCTTCAGTAATGACAGGTTGATCATCAGTCACATTTTCAATAACAGGCTGTTCCTCTGTTGCGACCTCTGTTTGATCAGCCGTGTCAGACTTAGTCGTTTTGTCCTCTTGCTCTTCTTCCTGAGCACGAGATTCACTCTTTATATCAACACGCCAACTGATCAGCTTCGCTGCCAATCGGACATTCTGACCTTTCTTACCAATCGCGAGTGAGAGTTGATCATCAGGGACAATGATCTCCATCGACTGACCTTCATCATCTATATAGACCCTGGACACATCAGCAGGAGCCAGAGCGGCACAAGCAAAACGTGCTGGATCTGGGGTCCATGGGATAATATCGATACGCTCACCGCGCAGCTCAGTCACAACATTTTGAACTCGTGAACCACGCATACCAACACAGGCCCCCACAGGATCAACATCGATATCATGAGAAACGACAGCAATCTTTGCTCGGCTGCCAGGCTCTCTAACGGCGCCTTTGATCTCGACGATCCCTTCGGCGATCTCAGGAACTTCAGAGCTGAACAATGATATCAGCAATCCAGGATGAGTCCTGGATAGAATAATCTGAGGGCCTTTTGCAGACATCTTAACTTCTGAGATATAAGCTCTGACTCGATCAGACTGACGATAATTCTCGCGCGGGACCTGCTCGCGGTTAGGAAGCAACGCTTCGGCGCGACCGAGGTCAACAATCAGGTCACCTCGTTCATAACGACGAACAATGCCGTTAACAACTTCACCAACGCGATCCTTGAATTCAGTGTATACACCTTCACGCTCAGCTTCACGAACCTTTTGAATAATAACCTGCTTGGCAGTTTGGGCAGCGATGCGACTGAAACTTCCCGCCTCAAGCATCATCCCCAGGGAATCACCTACTTCAACATCAGGGTCAACATCACGTGCTTCTGCAATGTCAATTTCCTTGTAGGAATCAATGACTTCATCAACCACGGTAACAAACTCAAAAACTTCGACTTCGCCAATTTCATCATTGAAATGGGCTTCAAGATCACGTGTGTTTCTGAACTTTTTATTAGCGGCAGAAAGAACTGCAGACTCCAGCGCTTCGACCAACACATCGCGCTTGATGCCTTTATCTTTCACGACTTGATCAATGATGTGATTGAGGTTTCCAACCATCTTGCAACACCCCTTTTATTGTTTGGCCCTCAGTCGATGGCCGTTTTCATAAAGTTCTATGACAAACAGCTCAAAATTCGAACTGAAGATTTGCTTTGCTGACATGGTCAATCGAAATCTTAATTTCAGCAGAACGCTTACCAACTGTTTTCAAAATAATATTTTCGCCTTCAATGCCAACGATATGACCATCAAAGGTTTTACGTTTCTTGCCAGTTCCATCAGGATCAAGAGATTGCCATGTTTTAACCTTGACTAATTCTCCGGCAAAACGTTCAAAATCTGCAAGTTTCTTTAGCGGACGTTCTAAACCAGGAGAAGAGACTTCAAGGTTATATGCCGTTGGGATGACATCTTCGACATCCAACAGTGTACTGATCTCACGACTGGCCGCAGCACAGTCATCAAGATTTATTCCACCTTCCTTGTCCAGGAAAAACCTCAGTGCCCAACCTCTTTGCTCTCGTTGATATTCAATGTCTACAAGTTCAAGCCCGAGATCGTCCAAAATTGGCTGTATCAACTGTTCGATTTTTTCTACTACTTGTGCCATAAAATGACTCTCACACGACTATCGACAAAATATAAATCAAGATGGATTTCAGGTAATAAAAAAAGCGAGCCGCAGGGCTCACTTTCTGTTGTTCTTCAAACATCGAGTAAATAGCATCTGGAAATGTAAAAAGCAAGTAAAAAATAGACTTTACCTCATTTCCACAGAGATTATTAAGGAATATGCAGATATGAGCTAAAAAACTGTCTGCACATCAATTATCAAATAAATTTTTTCTTTTTTATAAGATTCTCAATAAATGCCGGTTTGAGCAGATATGGTTGTGTGTTCGCGACAAATGCTTTCATCAGTTTTTCCCTCACGCCGGCGACATCAGCTGTTGGTACGGCCATTTGCTCTAAAGAGGTCTGGTAAGTAATAAAAGTCTGATCTGAGCTACCATTTCAAGCAAGTCTTTCTGATGTTCAACCATCCTCTTCTCAATGCTAATCTTCACTTGCACAAAAACACGGTTGAAATCTCCAAAATAACGGTTACTCATATCATGAAACTCAATAGTAATGCCATCACTGAGCTTAATCTTCTGATTGCAACGAAGCATCAACCCCTTCTTTCATTTGCTTGCGAGTCATTTTTTACCTGAGTAGAGGTCGATCTGATTAAACAGTCCGCGCAGGATGTTGACTTCGCGCGAATTGAGCTCGGAACGACCAAGAATTTTCCTGAAAGATCTTAAAATATGATCAGGATTATCCTGATTCAGATAACCAATATTTGTCATTGATTGCTTCATGTGTTGAAACATACTTTCCAACTCAGCATTCACTGCCAATGTCTGGAGATCGTTCTCGTGTCCATCAATCTCCCCCCTGACCTTGTTAACCTCATACAGACAGAGAACAACGGATTGGGCTAAATTCATTGATGGAAGTTCATCGTTGGTTGGTATCGTAATTAAATGCTGGCAGAGGTCAAGCTCTGAAGTCAAAAGCCCCTTGTCTTCACGACCAAAAACCAATGCAGACGCTTGCTGACGTGCAATCGGTACCAGAATCTGCGCAGCTTCATCAGGATATTTAAAACGGTCTCGATACTGGCCAAAACGCCGGGTTGTACCAATACTCACAGCACAATCAGCTAATGCATCATTGAGGGACGAATAACATTTCGCGGATTCAAGGACCGGTGCAGCCTTCACAGCCATTAAACGTGCATCTCGAGACAAGTGATCAGCAACAGGATTAACCAGGCGCAACTCGCTGACGCCAAAATTGAGCATGGCACGAGCAACAGAACCGACATTCAGCTCACCCTGAGGTTCGACTAGGACAACGACTAACTTTTCTTCGTTCAACTATAGCTCCGCAATATCATACAAACTGCCATCGGACGGATGGCTAAACACAATGTGAAAAGACAATATTTCTATTGGTGATGTCGCCATTATAACATCTGAGGATTCATCCCATGCTCTCGATACAATCGGAAACGATTCCTCGATTCTTCAACAAGAGCAGCATCATAAACTTCAGCAAAATCGATAATCAACTCAAATTGTGACATAAATTCAACCGGACATGGAGTCCCAAGAATCAGTATTGAGGCATTATTCGGATTGCGTTCACGGGTCGCGACAACAATCGGCTCATGCAAACATTCTACAGAACCATTGTCAAAAGCATGGGGAAGAAAAGCACCTTTGCTCCATGTCCATAGAAAACGATCAAGAGACACAGCTCTATTCTCGTCATGAACCACAATCAGAATGCGTTTGCCCTGTTGATAATATTGCTCTGTCAACTGGCAAAGCTTCTGGGCCTTATCTCGCTGTTCAAGCTTGACGAATTTAACCTGAGACACGCTGTCGCTACCTTCCTCAGTGATCCATCATCAACGGCAAGAGTTCGTGACCCTCAACCTCAAAGCCTGTGCTTGCGGCCTCTTTTTCAGAATAACCTGAAACATTTGATTCCTGCTTGTAGCGTGAATCAAAAAGAACAAAGGGAACAGGGTCAGACGTATGCGTTCTTCTTTCAACCGGTGTCGGGTGATCAGGCGTTACTAAAATACGACAATCACCAATCTGATCAAGATTCTTCAGCACGGTTCCGACAACATCCCTGTCAAAGCTTTCAATCGCTTCAATTTTTGCCTTTAGCAGACCTCCATGAGCGGCTTCATCAGGAGCCTCAACATGGACATAGACAAAATCTCTATCCTTAAGCGATTCAATCGCATATTCTGCCTTACCGATGTAGTTCGTATCGAGGTAACCGGTCGCTCCGGGAACTTCGATAATATCCAAGCCGGCATTAACGCCAATCCCCTTAATTAAATCAACAGCTGAAATAACGGAACCGGTCAAACCAAAGCGTTGCTGATATGTCTGCATCTGAGGTCTCCGACCATGTCCCCATAGCCAGATTGAATTTGCTGGCAATTTCTGTTCTGCCACTCTACGATTATTGACGGGGTGATCGTTGAGCAGCATCTGAGCTGAATTGGTCAGGTCTTGCAGCACAGCAGCACCTTCCCCCTGCGGGAGATGGTCTTCAATGCTTTGTGTCGAAATATCGTGAGGAGGGGTAAATTTCAGTTTATCTTTTCCATTTTTCCAGACCATCAGATGTCGGTAAGATACTCCAGGATAGAAATTAAATTCGTCCCCACCCAGCTCTTCCTGAAGTGTTTTAATCAGCTCTGCAGCATCTTCAGTTGTGATATGCCCGGCAGAAAAATCCCCCATATAGAGTTTGCCATAATGGGCCTCCAACCAAACAAAGTTCAGCCGAAAGGCAACATCGGACGGGTCGAGCTCAACGCCCATACTGGCGGCCTCAAGAGGAGAACGACCACTATAGCAATCAGCAGGGTTATAACCGAATACTGAGAGATTGGCGACATCACTACCTGGTGGATAGCCAGCAGGAACCGTTGCAGCCAGTCCCGACTGCCCCTCTTTGCACAGCCTGTCCATGTTCGGAGTTTTTGCGACTTCGAGTGGAGTCTTTCCACCTAACTCTGCATTCGGCTCATCTGACATCCCGTCACCAAGCAAGACAATATATTTCATTGATTCAAACCTTTTCTAATGATTAACCACGTGGGTGAAACTGTTCGTGGACTTGTTTCAAACGTTCCTGAATAACATGGGTGTAAATTTGTGTCGTCGATATATCCGCATGACCTAGCAGCATCTGTACGGAACGTAGATCTGCACCATTCTCAAGTAAATGCGTGGCAAACGAATGTCTCAACATATGCGGATAGATATTCTTTGCTATGCCCGCTTTTAATGCGTACTCTTTCAGCTTTTTCCAAAACCCTTGTCGACTCATCGCCTGACCACGAGTATTCAAGAAAACAGCTTCTGATCGCTTATCCTTTAATAATTTAGCGCGCCCATAGTGCAAATATTTCCTCAGAATTTCAAGCGCCACTTCACCCAGAGGAATTAATCTTTGCTTAGATCCTTTTCCAAAGGCATTTAAACAACCAACATCCAGCTTCAGATCTCCCAGTTGGAGGTTGATCAACTCCGAGACACGCATCCCTGTCGCATAAATAACCTCAAGCATCGCTCTATCACGCAAGGCAATTGGTGAATCCCCCTGTGGAGAGTCCAATAAGAGTTCAACCTCATTCAAGCTTAATAACGTCGGCAAAGGCTTTACGGTCCGGGGCGACTCAACAAGTGCCGTAGGTTCATGAGTGGCATAACGTTCATTCACCAAAAAACGATGAAAGCTACGGATTGAACTGAGCATCCGGGCACGACTTCGCGGAGACAGGGATTTCCCTTTGAGAATACCGAGATATGTCAGCACTTTTGCTTGTGTGATATCGCCTGGATCAATTATATTTTCAGTATCAATTAAAAAACCAATGTAGTTCAAAAGATCACGACTATAAGCTTCAAGCGTGTTCTTGGACAAGCCCTTCTCAACCGAGAGATAGTTAAGAAAATAGTCCAGACATTGAACCAGTGTGTTCGTCATGTCAAACGTTCCAATAATTTCGTTCTGATTTCAGAAATTCTGTTTTTATCTGTAATCTTCTGGCCAAAGATATCATTGACATAAAACACATCAGCGGCCTGATCTACCTTGGTTGAAATTTTGGAGACAGCAATATAGAGTCCGAGGTCATTCAAAGTGTCGGTAATTTCGTAAAGCAGACCAACTTTATCATGTGCAAACACATCAATAACCGTATATCTGTCCGAGACCTCATTATCAAATTCAATCTTATTCGCCCGGGTATCCTGTTTTTTGATGTGAGGTAGTCAGGCTCTCTGCATTTTTCAATTAAAGCATCAACAAATGCCCGCCCCTCTATAACTGCACGTAGATCAAGTTCGAACTTCTCCCACTTTTGTGGCCGATCAACAATCCCGCCAACAGGACTGTTTACTTGCAGAATATCAAGGACAGATCCATCTTTTCTGGTATGAATTTGAGCACCCAGAATATTGATTGAATGGGCTGCCATCACACCCGCAATATAGGAAAATAAGCCAGGACAATCAAGTGTGGCAAGTGTGACTTCGGTATACTCAGCATCAACCATATGTTCAATCTTCAATGCCAAAGATTGCTTGCCTCGCTCTAAGGCAAGCCGCAAGTGTGGAATAATTTCATGAGAACGATAGCTCATTAGATATCGGGTATTGAGGCTATTGATAATATTTTTGACCCGCGTTTCAGGATATTCTTCCAAGAGGACCTGGCGTATTCTCTTCTTTCGATTCCGTGCCCGCTCTGACCTTTTTTCCAGATAGAAATCCTTCTTCTCCAGCGTATCGAACGTTTTTTCATACAATTCTCTAAGTAAGTTACCTTTCCACTCAGTCCAAACGTCAGGACCAACAGCCCTCAAATCAGCAAAGGTGAGAAGGTACAACATCCTGAGTGTTTCACTCATCCCCATAAGATCGGCAAACTGAGCAATCATCTGCATATCCTGAAGGTCACGTCTTTGAGAGATGTGGGCCATTTTCAAATGATGCAAAACGAGAAACTGCAGTCTCTCGGTATCTTCTCTATTGAGCCGCAAACGACGAGCGATACGGGGCATCATCTCAGCCCCCATGGCACTGTGATCTTTACCACTCCCCTTGCCAATATCATGAAAAAGAATTGCCAGCAGAAGCAGTTCTGGCTTTTCGATGTTTTGCGCGACACTGGTCAGCAAAGGATGCACAGAGGAATAGTCACCTGCCCACAATTGCTCCATATTTTCAACAGCAAAGATGGAATGAATATCAACCGTATAAATATGATAAAGGTCGAACTGAACTTTGCAGTAAATGTTTTTAAATTCTGGGATATATGCATTAAGAAACATCAGGTGATGCATCATTCGTAATGTTTTACCCACATTTTTTTGATTCCGTAAAATTGTCAGGAATGAGTCATTTATCCGACGGGAACGCCTTACCTTATCATTGATTAAAGACAGATTCTCTCTAATCAAGCTTTTTAGCTCAAGGCAAAGTGAGATTTCATGCCGCTGAGATAATTCAAAAGCGACCATCATCAATGAGGGGTCTTCAATGATCAACCGGTCTTCTTTAATACGGAGCTCCCCGCGCAAGACATAAAAGCCATATTCAAGATTACGCCGCGATAAAAATTTAAACAGATGGTTCGGCTGGGCATTATGCTGTTGAGTTGAATGGAGAAATAACTTACTTGCCAGATGCTCCACACGGATTGCGTGTGCATAGTAATCACGCATGAACTGTTCAACCGCAGAGCCTTGACTACTCTTTACATAGCCGAAAAATTCAGCAAGACGTTGTTGCAAATCAAAAGACAACTGATCAGATTTACGCTGACCATTGAAATGTAAAAAATTACGGATCTTCCACAGATAATCTTGGGATGAGATGTAATCTTCTACATCTTTTTCATTGATAATCCCCTTGATGAGGAGATCTTTCAATCCAGCGGCTTTAAACTTGACCCGAGTGATCCAAAGGGCATCCTGAAGCTCACGCAGCCCCCCTTCCCCTTCCTTTAAATTTGGCTCAAGAAGAAAAACTGAGGAACCATACTTCTTTTTACGAGCTTCATTCTCCGCTAGTTTTAACTGAATAAACCCCTGGGTATTCTGGGTCATGACATACTTTGTAACTGTCTTTGTAAAATCATCAAAAGTACTGGCATCCCCTGCAATCAATCGGGCATCAAGCAATGAAGTTCGAACTGTCGTATCCTTTGCTTCTTCAATGCAATTAGCCGATGATCGGACGCTGTAACCAATATCCAGATTCAGATCCCAGAGCAGATAAAGCATTCTGTCTGCTATTGTTTTCGCCGCACTTTGACCCGACTGCTGAAAGTAAAACATTAAGTCAAGATCAGAGCGGGGATTCATTTCAGCCCGGCCATACCCACCCAACGCTATGAGGGCGCAGCCTGTCAGGTCATGAGGATCAAGATCCATGCTGACAGCTCGATAAAGGTGAGAATTCAATTGATCAAACATTGTCGTCAACAGCGCGACGACATCATGCCCGCTGGCACCTTGCTCATTATAAGCTTTTATCTGTTCTAAATTTACACTCAAAAAAACAGATGCAGCCTCTTTGACAGGATCTCGCGCATTGTCAAAATCAGATTCAAATACTGAAGTCTCGATATGAAATGGAACGATGCTCACACCCTTGCTATTCGGAGTCATCGCTTCGCGACCTGATCAATTGATTTAGCATAATGCATGACACCTTTAACTATTGCATTGGCAACGCGCTTCTGATAAGCGCTGGATTTCAATCTTTTTTCTTCTCGTGGGTTACTGATAAATGCTGTTTCAATCAACACAGACGGCATTGTTGCCCCTAACAAGACATGAAAAGGCCCCTGTTTTACACCGAGATCTTTAATTCGACTGTAGTGAGGCCTTAAACCTGCGACCATAGACTGTTGTACCTCAGCAGCCAGCCTGCTCGATTCGTTGATTTTTGCATTCGCCATCAAGTCAAAAAGAATAGCCTCTAAATTACCAACCTCTTTTAGCGAAGTCCCATTCTCACGGGCAGCTACCTCTGCCGCCTGATTGTTTTTCGAAAGGTTAAGGAAATATGTCTCAACGCCGTAGGCTTTACCGCGTGGGCTTGCATTGGCATGCAATGAGATGAAAAGATCAGCTCCTACACGATTAGCATATGCAGTTCGTTCACGTAACTCTAAATAGCGGTCATCAGACCGGGTCAGTAAAACCTTAACTCCCATCTTCTGACGTAATGTTTTCGCTAAAACTTTAGCCATGGGCAGAGTAACATTTTTTTCATAAACCTTGTTGGGCCCGACAGCACCAGGATCACGGCCCCCATGACCGGCATCAACCACAATAAGACGGATGCCTTCGTCACCATTACTTTGCGGGACATGAAGGCTTGGTAAGCGATCCGCTGAGCTGTTCAGGATAGAAGCAATTGAATCATCCTGAGTTGATTTATAGGGTGATGATGTATCGACAGCGGTTAATGCAACTTTCTCTGGTGCACCCAAGACATCAACGACCAACCTGTGTGGATTTTCCAGAGTTGCGATCTTGTATTCTACGGCTCTATTCAGATCGATAACAACACGAGTACGCTGTTCGTCAAAGAGACTCGCTCGAATTTGCTTGACCAAACCGTTGCGGATTGCAGTAACAGGTTGGAGTCCTTTCGCGGGATGAGTATAGAGCAGATCAAAATAAAGGCGCGGGCTATCCCCTTTCAGAAGATGCGGTTTCGAAACAACTGGTGCCGTCAGATCAAGAACAATCCGGGTATACTCAGGGCCACTCCAAAAGCGGATATTTTCCAATTGAGGAGATTCACCAATCGAATGATAGGTCTGCAGCTTAACTTCAGGTCTCTTTTGAGATGACACAGTAGGCCTTGGCAAGGTCGCCAAACGCTTGCGGGCATCACTCACCATATCACCCGAAGGAAAACTTGAGACCAGGCGATCGTAATATTTATAAGCTTGTTCTTTATCTTTTAATATCTGTTCTGCAGCCTGCCCAGCATGGAATAAAGCATCATCGGACAAACGACTTTGCGGGTAGCTCTCCGCCATAGCAACATAGCGGGTAATCGCTTCAATAGCATCGTCCCTTCGACCGGAAGCACTCGAAAGGCCATCCCATGTCCTGGCCTGCAGAAACATCGCTTTATCGAGTTTAGGATCGAGAGGATTCCTGCTGATGTAATTATCAAAACGGCGTAACAATTTTTCCCAGTTAATCCTCTGCCGCTGCAACTGAGAAGAGTGGCTCAGCTTTTGATAATCTGACCTCAAGGAGGAATAGCTTTCTGCCACACTATCAATGACGAAATATGTGAGCAGGAGAAAAACAGCTAAAAAAGGTATCTATTAACTTTCATGACTGAAGCATCTTTTTCAAATCATCTAACATATTTAAGGCTTCCAACGGTGTCATTTGGCTGGTATCCAACTGCTCTAAGCGTAATCTGATTTCGGTAGCCGGATCCGTATCAAAGAGTGAAAGTTGTGGTTGAGGTGCTTTCTGGGCCTTATTTTTGCTCTCTCCGAGTCGCGGCTCCCCCGTATTGATATATTCACCAGACTCAAGGTTTTTCAATATTTCTTTTGCTCGGTTGATAACGGCATCAGGCAAACCGGCCAATCGTCCGACCTGAATACCATAAGAACGGCTGGCTCCACCCGCTACAATTTTCCTTAAAAAAATAATCTGATCGTTCCATTCCTTCACTGCGACATTGTAATTTTTAATCCGTTTACGTGTGAGGGCAAGGTCAGTCAATTCATGATAGTGAGTCGCAAATAAGGTTTTGGCAGCAACCTTATTGTTGTCATGCAGATATTCAGCCACTGCCCAGGCAATACTAACGCCATCAAATGTTGACGTACCACGCCCTATTTCGTCAAGGATAACCAAACTTTTATTGGTTGCATGGCGCAATATATTTGCTGTCTCGTTCATCTCGACCATAAATGTAGATTCACCCTTAGCCAGATTATCACTGGCTCCGACACGAGTAAAGATACGGTCAACGACACCGATGTGTGCTTTTTCTGCCGGAACAAAGCTTCCGACCTGAGCCATGAGTGTCGTTAGTGCGACTTGACGCATAAATGTCGATTTACCAGCCATGTTTGGACCGGTAATAATCAGCAATTGATTAGATTCAGTATCTAGTTCAACATCATTAGGGACAAAAGCCTCTTTTAATGGCATTTTTTCAACAACCGGGTGTCGACCTCCCTCAATTTTAACGATTCCAGAATCATCAAGTATTGGCTGAACATAGTTGCGCTCATGAGCAAGGTCAGCAAGAGAGAGCAGAGCATCTAATGACGCGAGAGCATCGGCACTCCGCTGGATGCGTGGACCTTCCGCGGCAACCTTAAGACGAACCTGCTGAAACAGATTGTATTCAAGTTCGACCATCCGTTCATCCGCATTGAGGACCTTGGCTTCATATTCTTTGAGGCCAGGAGTAATAAAACGTTCCGCATTAGACAAAGTTTGCTTGCGTTGATAATCCTCTGGGACTCGATCAAGGTTTCTGTGCGTCACTTCAATAAAATAGCCAAAAACTTTGTTGAATTTGACTTTCAGCGTTGGTATCCCCGTTCGCTCTCTTTCCTGTAATTCAAGAGCAGCGATCCACCCCTTCCCTTCACGACTGATAGAGCGTAATTCATCCAACTCAGTGTTGTACCCATCCTTGATCAGGCCACCATCACGCAGCACAAACGGAGGATCATCAACAATGGCTTCGTCCAGAATCGAAACCAGCTCAGGGAGCATATCGATCTGTTCACGTAAAGTTTTCAGACAGGGGGCATAGAAGGTTGACAAGAGATCATCGATACCCGGTAGTTTTTCCAGTGAATTTCTCAATGCCAGCAAGTCTTTTGCATTTGCACTGGCCATTGCAATTTTACTGTTAAGTCGCTCGAGATCATAAACACCATCCAGTGCTTCAATGATATCCATCCGTGCGAGACTTTCATCGACTAATTCAGCCACGGCCTTCTGACGGTGTAAGATCTCGGCACAATCAATAAGGGGGTAATGAATCCATTGGCGCAGCGTCCTGCCCCCCATTGCGGTCACGGTGCGGTCGAGAACACCCAGCAAAGAACCATGTTTTTTACCATCTTGAAGTGTCGCAGTTAATTCGAGGTTACGTCTGGTTGTTTCATCCAGAATCATGAAGCTCTGGGTATGGTAAGTCTGCAATGAACGAATGTGGCGCAGGTCCTCTTTTTGGGTCTGCTGTAAATAATGAAGCACAGCGGCAGCGGCTGCTTGGGCTGAGATGAGCTCCTGACAACCGAATGACTGTAATCCGGAAACGCCAAAGAACGTCTTCAGTTGATCGGCAGCGTAGTCTTGCTCACAAATCCAATCTGGAATAAAATTACACATCAGACCAGACAAAAATACTCCAAGTTGCTGCCTGATCCGCTTCCCTTCGTCGTTATCAATCAAGAGAACTTCACGTGGAGAGAGAGACCCAAGCTCACTTTCAACCTGAGCGATCCCTTCAACTTCGGTCACTCTGAATTCCCCTGTTGTGATATCAACATGGGCCACACCATAACCATGCTCCCCCTGAACAATGGCCATAAGATAGTTGTTTTCTTTGGGATCAAGGGTATCGACATCAGTAATCAAACCAGGGGTAACAACTTTAACAACCTCACGTTTAACAATCCCTTTAGCCGTCTTAGGATCCTCAACCTGCTCACATATGGCGACCTTGTGCCCAGAGCTGATCAATTTGGCGATATACCCTTGGCTACTGTGGTATGGTATTCCGCATAAAGGGATTGAGTTTTCATCACCTTTATTTCTTGAAGTCAGGGTAATACCGAGCACACGGGATGCAAGCACGGCATCTTCCATAAACATTTCATAAAAATCACCGAGACGAAAAAAAAAGAATCGAATCCTGATAATCTGCTTTTATTTCAAGGTACTGCCGCATCAGCGGAGTTGTCGTTGACATATTAATTTTGTCCTGCAATTTTGAATTGAAACAATAAAGAAAGGCTCAAAACCTGATAGATATAAATGGCTTGGTCTCCATTCTAACAATTTACAGGCGAACGCTAACACAAAGTCGGTTATCCTAACAAAGGCACAACAGTAAGTAAACATATCGCTCAGGAAAGAGTATGTCTTACGCTTGACCATCACAGCTTTAGAATGCTAAGAGTTCTAATATCTTAAACATCAATATACATAATAAAGATGAGTTATGACGAAAACAACCGAAACACAAGAAGTGCAAGCGCTATTCTGTTGGGAAAGTTACACCATCAACAGTCTGGATGACGAGATCAGTGCTGATAAAAATTGCCAAGGGCTACTTCAACTTTTTCTAAAGTATTTACTTGAGAATCAAAGTTTAGAGCCACTTACAGCAGGATCACACGCTAAAGGCGCAGACTACTTCATACGTGACTACATGATCGATCGCTGCCGTGAACATATATTTGCAATAACACCTGAAAAAATAAAGGGTTTCGCTGGCAACTGGTATATTGTGAACACTCTTGAGCCCAACATGGAAGAACTGAAAAGTTTACTCGATGGTATTCGGATGTTTTACTTGTTTTGCGACAAGCATGACCTTCTCAAGGATGTCAATTTCGCCTCAATCGACTCGGCATGTTCAGATGCCACATATTACCAGAATCGCATAGAGGATTTTCACAACCTTCAAGACGACCAATACCACCAATGGAACAACAACTGTCCGGTAATTTAAAGTCACTATGCTTTTATCATCGAATCCTAAATTAAGAGCGGCAACTTTCTCCATCTGTGGAGCATTTTGTCTTGCAGTCCTTAAGCTGATCATTGCGATCATGAGTGGCTCCATGGCAGTTATGGCCTCTGCAATTGACTCCCTCCTTGACATCCTTATGTCAGGTGTCAACTTCATGGCCATACACCATGCCGAGCAGCCACCAGATCAGCGCCACCCTTTTGGACATGGCAAGTTCGAAACACTGGCAACTCTGTTTCAGGCCATCGTCATTTCTGTCTCTGGTGGCTGGATCATTTATGAATCGGTGACAAGGCTGACAGCGAATGAACAACTCGATAATCTTAATCAGGGCGTTGGCGTACTTGCGTTCAGCGCCGTTGTTTCCTGGTTTATAGCCAGACACCTGAGTCGCGTGGCAAAGCAAACAGATTCCTCCGCTCTGGCAGCCGACTCACTCCATTTTCGGATGGATATCTACACAAACCTGGGACTCATGTCAGGACTGCTCATGATTCGCTGGTTTGGCATCTACTGGCTGGATTCAGCCTGTCTATCCTTGTCGCATCATACATTCTCCATGAAGCTCTCCAGTTGATCAAGCGCAGCATGACAGAGATTCTTGACCAAGAGCTTCCAGACGAAATCCAAATGCAGATACACGAAGTCATCAGTTCACATGATGGCCCCTTGGCTGGATATCATGGCCTCAGAACAAGGCGTGCCGGTTCGATGAAGATCATGGATTTTCATTTAGAGGTATGTAAAGACATGACAGTTGCCGAAGCTCACAAAATGACTGATAGTCTGGAAAAAAAGATTGAACGCGAAATCCCAGGCGCAAACGTCATCATTCACATTGAGCCTTGTGCTGTTGATGTCTGTCCTGGTCGAGAGAATTGTGACATTGAAAAAGGTCGCATTCCACAACGCTTTCGCAATCAGAGCAACGACTCGCAATCAAACTAGACTCGCATTAAGAGCGATTTTTTCTTTACTACTTACTCTTTTTGTCAGTAGCGATTGCCAATTGACCAAAGCCAGCAAGCTTTGCTGCATCCATCAACTCAACAACACGCCCGTGTAATGCCTTCTTATCTGCCATCAGTAAAAATGTCATCTGCTTGGCTTTGGCTGGGCCATAATTTTGAAGAGTATTGAGTAGTTCGGTTAAACTTGTCTGCTCTCGTTGCAAAAATATGTCTCCATTGGCAGCAAGATAAACCTGGACTTCCTTTTGGCCTTGTTCGATTTTTTCAGCACCACTTTCCGGCAGATCTATGGTCAATCCTGGACGTTCGATAAATGTCGTTGATATCATAAAAATATCAGCAATAGAAAAACGACATCGATCATCGGAGTAAGATCAACCCGCGGTGATTCAGGTATGCGACGACGAAATCCCACTACTGCTACTCCTCAACCAGATCGACAATCTGCATCGTTGCTTCCTCTAGCTCCAATACCAACCGATCAGAGCGACTGGTTAAATAACGATGTAAGAGAATCATCGGCACAGAAACGGTCAGCCCGGCTGCTGTCGTTATCAAGGCTTCGGAAATACCACCTCCAAGAGACGCCGGCGTCCCCATTCCTTCAGTTGCAATCACGTTGAAGGCCTTGATCATGCCAAGAACAGTGCCTAGAAGTCCAAGCAATGGCGTGATATTTGCGATTGTCCCAAGCAACCCAAGGTAACGCTGCAGAGCAACGGCCTCTCGCTCTCCAACTTCTTCCGCTATATCTTTGAGGTAACTGCGTTTACGACCGCAGTTTTTCAAAACCACTGTCAGGATTTTAGCCAGTGGCATCCTGCCTTCGCTACACAGATTTGCCGCATCTTGAACACAGCCCTGGTCAAGCAAAGACATCACTGATTTTTTCAATGAAAACAGTGAATGCCGAACTCTGACAAAAGCGATGATGCGCTCCATAAAAATAGCCCAACCTATGATTGAGCAAAGTAAGATTGGATACATCAGTGGACCACCGCGAGTAAACAGATCAGTCATCAAAAAAACCTTCCAGTCGATATAAACAGTGTCGCCATGAGAGACTCAATCAATTGAGATAATTTCAGCAGCGACATCCGTCTCTATATTTAAAATTGCAACACTATGAAATGGTGCTGAACGACGGTCCGTTGCACTCCCTGGATTGAGCATCAGTACAGAATCAAACTGCAAACACACAGGTCGATGGCTATGACCAAAGACAATGACATCAACATCATCCTTTTTGAAATAGTCAGCAACACGCTTTTCAATCCCTATCGGCGCCCCCCAACCATGAGTCATACCAATAGTAAAGCCACATACATCGATCAATCGCTTTTGAGGCAAAAATGAACTCGACATATCCATATTACCGCAGACGCCATAGTATGGAAGACCATTAAAACAGCTATCTAGATCAGGAATAACATGATCTCCAGCATGTAAGATCATCTCAACATCATAAAAAGGGCCCGCTAATAGTCGAGCTGACAACTCATATCCATTTTCAAGAGATGAGATATGTGTATCAGATAAAACTCCAATCTTCACTGTAAATCCTTTAGTTAAAAACATAAATGGCCAATATTGACCATCTACTACCAAAATCCGCTCATTTTGAAACGCATTTAATATCATATAGCTCAGGGATACATCTAACTTATTATTATCACAGTTCAATTTTTAATTATTAAAACATGGCATCAGCATTGCTATGATTGTAAACCGTCTGTTTTACCTTGACATTCCGTTAGCGTAATTATAATTACTTACCTAATATTTTGAATCACAACCTGCCGATATTTAAAGATTTATGATATACGTCAGAAATCAAATCATCTTTTATTCTGACATTTCCTTAGAGGAGGACACATTCCATGTCGACACGTCAAGAAGCTCTCGATTACCATAGTTCAGGTCGAAAAGGAAAAATTGAGGTCATCACAACAAAACCTTGTTCGACCAGCCATGAACTTTCACTTGCCTACAGTCCCGGTGTCGCTGAGCCTTGTCTCGAAATTGAAAAGTCACCTAATGATGCGTATAAGTACACCGCGAAAGGAAACCTTGTCGCTGTTGTTTCTAATGGTACCGCAGTGCTCGGCCTGGGCGATATCGGCGCTTTAGCAGGAAAGCCGGTTATGGAAGGAAAAGGCGTCCTTTTCAAGAGCTTTGCAGACGTTGATGTCTTTGATATTGAACTGAATACAAAAGATTCAGACGAACTCATCAGAACAGTCAAGTTACTGGAACCAACATTTGGTGGCATCAACCTCGAGGATATCAAGGGACCAGAGTGTTTCTATATTGAGGAAAAGCTCAATGAGATCATGGATATCCCTGTTTTCCATGATGATCAGCATGGAACAGCTATTATATCTGCCGCAGGCATGCTGAATGCCCTTGAAATTGTTGGTAAAGATGTTGGCAAGGCTAAAATTGTTGTTAATGGAGCAGGAGCGGCTGGCATTGCCTGTGCAAACCTAGCAATTACAATGGGAATCGAAAAAAACAACGTCATCCTCTGTGACACAAAAGGAGTCATTTACAAAGGCCGCAAGGAAGGCATGAACGAGTATAAAGAGCGCCTGGCTGCTGACACAGCGGCAAGAACACTGGCAGATGCAATGGTGGATGCAGACATTTTCTTTGGTGTCTCAGCCAAAGGAGCCCTGACGACAGACATGCTTAAATCAATGGCAAAAGATCCCATCGTTTTCGCTATGGCCAATCCTGATCCGGAAATAACACCACCAGAGGCTAAATCTGTTCGTGGTGACGTCATCATTGGTACAGGACGCTCCGATTACGAAAACCAGGTGAACAATGTTCTTTGCTTCCCATTCCTTTTCCGCGGGGCACTGGATACCCATGCCAGCGCTATCAATGATGAGATGAAGCTCGCTTGCGTTAAGGCTCTGGCCGACCTTGCCAAGCTTGATGTTCCTGATTCAGTGCGCAAAGCTTATAGCGGTGAAAATATCAAATTCGGACGCGAGTATGTTATTCCGAAACCATTTGATCCTCGAGTTCTTCTCCATGTTGCACCTGCTGTTGCTCAAGCAGCGATGGATTCAGGAGTTGCTCGTCAGCCGATCGAAGACATGGACAAGTACCGTGAATCTCTCGAAGCTCTTCAGAGTCATTCCAAAGAGATTATGCGTACCCTTATCAATAAGGCGAAGGCAAACCCAAAACGTATTGTTTTCCCTGAAGGTGAAGAAGAAAAAATCCTGCGTGCAGCACAAATACTCATCAATGAAAAGATTGCAACACCAATCTTGCTTGGAGATAAGAAAGAAGTTAAACGCAAGATAGCTGAACTCAACATTGATCTGGGTGATGTTGAAATTATCGATCCGGTGACCTGCGAAAACAGAGAACACTATATCAATAAGATGTTTGAGCTGCGGCAACGTAAAGGTGTTACCTATGCTGGCGCTAAACGCAAATTGACTGCAAACCCTAACTACCTGGGTGCCATGATGGTCCAAGAAGGCGATGCCGACGCGATGCTTTCTGGAATTAACCACCATTACCCGGAGACCATTAAACCGGCCCTGGAAATAATTGGAAAGCAGGACAATCTATCCAAAGTTCATGGCATGTATATGATGGTTTTCAAAAAGAAAGCTGTTTTTATTGCTGATGCAACTGTTGACATTGATCCAACTGCTGAAGAATTAGCTGAAACGGCTATTCTCGCTGCTGAAGATGTTCGACGCTTCAACATTGAGCCAAAGGTCGCCATGTTGTCTTTCTCTAACTTTGGCAGTACAAATCATCCATCAGCCCAAAAAGTGAAGAAAGCGACTTCTCTTGTCAAACAACAGGCTCCAAACTTGATTGTGGATGGAGAAATCCAGGCTAACGTTGCCCTTGATCCCGAATTGACGGAAGCGCAATATTCTTTCTCAATGTTGAAAGGTGATGCAAATGTTTTCATTTTCCCAGACTTGCAATCAGGGAATATCAGCTATAAATTGCTTAATAAACTCGGCGGCGCAGAGGCTGTCGGACCAATTTTGATGGGCATGAAGAAGCCGGTTCACGTCCTACAACGTGGTGATGACGTGGCAGATGTTGTTAACATGGCTGCCGTAGCAGTTGTTGATGCTCAAAACCAATAATATCTAAAAAAACAGCAGATATTAACAACACCAGCGGAAGCTACAACGTAGCTTCCGCTTTTTTGTCTGATCAACTTCCCTTCCTCTTGTTTTATTGCTAATATGCGTCGCCATTATAAAACCCACACAAGATTCAAAAGAGAGATTGACGTGATGAAATACTGTAGTACCCGAGGACAGGTTAATGGACTGAGTTTTAGTGAAGCTGTAATGATGGGCCTTGCCGATGACGGAGGCTTATTGGTTCCAGAACAGATTCCCCTATTATCACAAGATGATCTTGGTCAGCTAGCCAACCTCTCGTATCCTGATCTGGCCTATGCCATTATCTCTAAATTTGCAACAGACATCCCATCTGAAGACCTTAAAGATCTGATTAAGCGGTCATATAGCAGCTTTGAACATAAAGACGTTACGCCCGTAACAAAGCAAGGTGATCTGTATATTCTCGAACTTTTTCATGGCCCCACTCTGGCGTTCAAGGATATTGCATTGCAATTACTCGGCAACCTGTTTGAGTATTTCCTGGTAAAATCAGGACGGCACATGAACATCATCGGTGCAACGAGCGGAGACACTGGCAGCGCTGCTATCTATGGTGTGCGTGGAAAGAAAAATATCAACATTTTCATTCTCCACCCCAAGGGAAGAGTTTCTCCTGTTCAAGAACTCCAAATGACAACAGTGACTGATGACAATGTCTTTAATCTTGCGGTCGAAGGAACATTTGACGATGCGCAATCGATTGTAAAAGAGATTTTTGGAGACCTGGAATTTAAAGAAAAGCATGCGCTGGGCGCTGTTAATTCAATCAACTGGGCACGCGTACTCGCTCAGGTTGTCTATTACTTTTATGCCTGGTTCCAGGTCAGCAAAGAAACCTCAGCAGATCAATTTGAAGTTTCTGTTCCAACAGGTAACTTTGGCGATATTTTCGCTGGTTATATTGCCAAAAAGATGGGACTTCCTATCAGTCGCTTAATCCTGGCAACAAATAGCAATAATATTCTCAGCCGCTTTGTGACCAAAGGGGACTATTCATCAGCTGACGTTCATCACTCACTATCCCCTTCTATGGATATACAGGTTGCTAGTAATTTTGAACGCTATCTCTATTACCTGCTGGACCAACAAGCTGATCAGGTTGTTACTGCAATGGATCAATTCAGTAAGAACAAAAAAATGGAGTTTTCTGAAGAGCAAATCAATACAGTCCATAGCGAGTTTGCAGCGGCATCCATTGACGATGATGAAACCATTGAGACAATCCGTCAATTTCATGTAAAGACAGGATATACACTTGACCCACACACAGCGGTCGGTGTTGCTGTCGGGTCACGAGTCAGAAACAAGAACCTACCACTTGTTTGCCTGGCAACAGCTCACCCCGCGAAGTTTGGTGATGCGGTCAATCAGGCCATCGGCTCTGATCCCGAAATACCCCCGGCATTTTCAGACCTAGAAACGCGTGAGAAAAAACTCTCAGTCATTGAAGCAGAGACCGATATGATCAAATCTTTCGTTTCAAAGAATGCAATCTAACATCAACACTGCATATCGATGTCACCATATTTCTAATCGATTGAAAATATAATAATTTTATGATGACCAACTGGGTAGAGCCAATACCCAGTTGGTTATATCACACGTCACTATTCGGCTTAATCATCTTAATTTATCCATAAAATCAATGACTTCAATATTTATGACTGAGTCTTCACTTCATTCAATAGTATACTTATAGAGTTATATTTAGGTTGCAATACTCAAGACAGCTGATAGAGTACTCATTAGAGAATTGCTTCCATCTAAAAACAATAAACACTTTCACAAATCACAGGAGGAAACAGGATGGGGAACATTTCAACAGAGAACCTTATTCAACTTATTCAAGACTATGCGTTGCCACTCGTCTGGGCAATCATCATCTTTGTAATTGGTCGTATCGTTGCGCGGATCATTTGCAATGTCGTCGCAAAGATGATGGTTCGAAGTAAAGTCGATGAAACTCTAATTAAGTTTGCAAAGAGTATCATCTATGTTGCATTGATGATCTTTGTCATTCTTGCCGCACTTGGTAAACTAGGCATTGAGACAACCTCATTTGCCGCTATTATTGCTGCCGCGGGTTTGGCTATCGGCCTTTCCCTGCAAGGAACACTTGGTAACTTTGCATCAGGAGTGATGCTGATCCTCTTCCGACCATTCAAAGTCGGTGATTTTGTCGAAGCTGGTGGGGTTACTGGAATTATTGAAGAAATTCAAATTTTCAGTACAAAAATGCGCTCTGGTGACAATAAAGAGATTACAGTTCCCAACGGACAGATTGTCGGCACGACAATAACCAATTTCTCAGCAAAAGAAACACGTCGAGTAGATCTGGTTATTGGTGTTGGTTATGAGGATGACCTTAAAAAAGTGCGTGCAGTGCTAGAAGATGTGATTAACAGCGATGAACGGATTCTCAAGGATCCTGCAGTGACCATTGGTGTTCTGGAACTAGGTGATAGTAGTGTCAATTTTGCTGTTCGCCCATGGGTTAAGAGTGGTGACTATTGGCCAGTCTTTTTCGATCTTCAAGAGACGATTAAATTACGCTTTGATGCAGAAGGTATCTCCATCCCCTACCCTCAGCAAGATGTGCATTTTATCAAAAATGAGTCCGCTGCTTAATCGTATTGAACAACGCTTTTTCACAAACAAAAAACCTCCGGCAAATGCCGGAGGTTTTTTGTTGCCTTAGAGAAGATTAGCAATCGAAATAAAGTGCAAATTCTTCTGGGCATGGGCGCATCTGAACCGGTTCCACTTCTGCCTCACGCTTGTAACTGATCCACATATCAATGACATCCTTCGTGAAGACATCACCTTTCAGAAGGAACTCGTGATCTTTCTCAAGGTTATGCAGAGCATCATCAAGAGAAGATGCAACGCTCGGGATATCTTTCAATTCCTCTGGTGACAAACCATAGATATCTTTATCAAGCGGCTGACCTGGATCAATTTTGTTTTCAATGCCGTCAAGACCGGCCATCATCTGAGCAGCGAAAGCAAGGTAACCGTTAGAAGAAGCATCCGGTGTTCTGTATTCAACACGCTTACCATTTTCATTGTTTGTAACAGGAATACGCAAAGATGCAGAGCGGTTACGGTTTGAATAGGCCAAGTTCACAGGTGCTTCAAATCCTGGAACAAGGCGCTTGTAAGAATTCGTTGATGGATTCGTAAATGCACACAAAGCTTTGGCATGTTTCATGATTCCACCAATATAGTACATGGCTGTTTTTGACAATCCACCATAACCATCCCCGGCAAATAAGTTTTTACCATCTTTCCAGAGAGATTGGTGGCAGTGCATACCAGAACCATTATCGTTAAAGATTGGCTTGGGCATAAAAGTCACGGTTTTTCCGTTACGGAATGCGACATTCTTAATAATATACTTGAACCATTTAAGATTGTCGCCCATGTTCAGCAATGAATTGAAACGCATGCCAATTTCGTTTTGACCGCCAGTCGATACCTCATGGTGAACGACCTCAATTTCGATACCAACACTCTGCAGCACCTGAACCATCTCATTTCGCAAATCGACATGAGAATCGGTCGGAGCACAGGGGAAATAGCCTTCTTTGTGGCGTGGTTTGTAACCGAGGTTTGGAAATTCTTCACGACCGGTATTCCATGTTCCTTCGATAGAATCGACAGAATAGAATGACTCGTTCGCACTTGAAGAATAACGAACATCATCAAAGATAAAGAATTCTGGCTCAGGTCCAAAATATGCCGTATCTGCGATTCCCGTTGAGGTCAGAAAAGCTTCTGCTTTTTTAGCGATAAAACGAGGATCGCGTGTATAACCTTCACGAGTAATCGGATCCATAATGTCACAGATTAAGCTCAAGGTTGTCACTTCGATGAAAGGGTCAATTTTAGCTGTTGTGGGATCGGGAATCAGCAGCATATCGGAATTATGTATGGGCTGCCAACCACGAATGGATGATCCATCAAAGCCAATACCCTCCTCGAAGGTATCTTCATCAAATGCGCTGATCGGTGAACTGAAATGCTGCCAGATACCGACAAAATCAAGAAATTTAAAATCAACCATCTGGCAATCATGTTCTTCTGCAAAAGCTACTACTTCAACTGGTGTCATCGTACTCATCTCCTTTAATGTTCAGATAGATATGTTAAAGCCTAAAGTGCATCCTCACCACGTTCTCCTGTGCGGATACGCACAACTTCATCTATTGGCGTTACGAATATTTTCCCATCGCCAATGCGGCCCGTCTTAGCAGCCTCTTCAATCACATCGACAACCTGAGCGACCTGGTCATCAGCGACTATAATTTCCATCTTGATTTTAGGAATAAAATCGACAACATATTCTGCGCCACGATAAAGTTCGGTGTGCCCTTTTTGACGTCCGAAGCCTTTAACTTCACTGACTGTAATCCCCTGGATACCAATTTCGTTAAGAGCCTCTTTAACTTCATCCAATTTAAAGGCTTGATGATTGCTTCCATTACGC
>JDSF01000255.1_pt1 | contig 29678 bp, 36 predicted proteins | sample 199441 | NCBI WGS metagenome assembly JDSF01 (sample SAMN02592751, study PRJNA231836) | bioreactor metagenome | isolation source: continuous culture bioreactor denitrification-DNRA | place: Germany: Bremen
CCTGGTAAAAAGAACAAGCAAACTGCCCAGTATATAAGAATGTAAATAATTGGAACAAGTATGCCAAGCCCTCTGATGTCTGTTAAGAAATCACTAAGCCCTTCTAGGGTAAAGTATTGGATACCTTCAAATACATATAGCCATATAAAGAAAACTATGGCAATCATAAGTAACACAATCATCTTCACAATCTTTTTTCACTGTCATTCCTACACCTTCTCTCTATCACTGTTCGTGAAATAATAAGTTATTTAATAACGATTAGGATTCAACATCAAAGTGGTCATAAGGATGTTCTTCTACTTCATGGATATGTTTATTCAAATCTCTAACTGTCTTTAAGTAGTGGGCATAAGCCTCTTGGTCATATTGTAACACTTTTAAGACTTCACAAGGTACATTAAAACCTTGATCCTTGTAATCAAGACCTTTTTTTGCTAAATGAATCTCAACCATTCGATCATCATTTTTGTTGTGTTTACGCTTTATCCAACCATCTTTTTCGAGACGTTGTAACAAGGGACTCAAAGTACCTGTTTTGAGGTGTAATTTATCACTGATTTCTTTAAAGGATAAAACCTCATTGTCCCAGAGTAACACCATCACAATATATTGAGGATAAGTCAGATGTATGGGTTCCAATATATCTTTATATAGGCGGGTCATTGCCCTAGAAGCCTGATAAAGTTGAAAACATAAATGATCATCAAGTCCGTATTTTGACATGTCTTCCCTTCTTTCTGTTACTGTAAGTTATTGCATTAATCGTGCAAGACGATTCTCTTACATTATAGAGAATTCTTTAGTTGATGTCAATAATCATTATCATTTAGTAATGATTCTGTTCGATACACATCCAATTAATAAGATTACGTCCTATCTACTCCCTAACTACGCCCCATGCACTATGGGTTATGAGGACAAAGTGTGTTACTATTCTTTTAGAGCGCTCAATTCAAATGAAAGTAGGTTTTACTATGAAAAGAATCATCGCAATTTGTCTCCTTGTATTCATACTTATGTTAGGTGTTAGTTTGGATACTGGTATATCTGGTCTAATAGCCTATTGGAACATTCCAAGTCTTTTGGTTGTAGGTATCATAGTCATTTCTATGTTAATGTTGTCAGATAATATTTCTGATTTTTTCAGAGGTTTTAATATAGTTATGACCGACAAGGCCTATACAACTAAAGAACTAAAAGCCAGTCATAACGCCATCGATACTGGTATTAAGCTTACATACCTAAGTGGTATTGTAGGACTGATTATTGGTATGATTGGCTTATTAAGCCGATTGGATGATCCAAGTGCCATTGGCCCTGCTCTTGCTGTTGCAATGCTCACTGTTCTATACGCGGCACTCATTAACATAATACTATATGCGAGCAGAGCCAAAATAAAGAAAGAGCTGATCTATAGAAAAAAATGAAAAAATACTCCTATATCTCACTATTGACAATTTCATTCATTATTCTGATTCAATGGGTGGTTGATTTCAGGTTTTTTTTACAAATTGAGGATATCAAGATTATGGTAACCCTTGCACTAGGTACATTAATACTTATGCTATTACCCAAAGAACAAAGCCATCTAAAAGGCAAATTTAGATTCAACCTATTTGTTACAGCCTTTATCCTGTCTTTGTTTATGCTCTATAACTCATTGCCTACTGCAATCAAAGATTTGCAAGATGTTTTTTTTACCCATAGTTTAAAGCCCTTTCTCTTTGCTATCCTATTATATTTCCCGGGAAATACTCTTATTGACCATTACCTAAGAAGACGTCCTGATGTCCATTCTTGGCACAATGATTTAAGTAGACGAGAAATTGAAGTCTATGATTTACTGATTAGCTACAAAACGAATAAGGAAATCAGTGAGGAACTTTATATCGCTGAAAGTACCGTCAAGAAACATGTTCAGAATATTCTTAAGAAGGCTAATGCTGATAACCGTGAAGCTTTAATTAAGCTACAAAGGCAGTGACTCTGCACTATAATCGTCATAATATTTTCCATTCAAAAAGGCAGTCCATTCAAATGGACTGCCTTCATACTTGCTTATTACTATAAATTGACTTAATCCAACTTCTTAAGAAGTTCTTCTCTAAGTTCTTCAAATCCTGGCTTACCAAGTAGTGCAAACATATTCTTCTTATACGCTTCAACACCTGGTTGATCAAATGGGTTAACCCCTAGAAGGTAACCACTGATACCACAAGCTTTTTCAAAGAAGTAGATTAACTTTCCGTAGTTCTTTTCATTAAGCTCTGAAAGTGTTAACACTAAATTAGGTGTACCACCATCAATATGTGCAAGTAATGTACCTTGGAATGCTTTCTCATTAACAAAGTTAAAACCATTACCTGCAAGATAGTTAAGACCATCAAGGTTCACATCTGCTTCTTCAATAACCACATCGTCCGCAGGGTTATCAATCATTACAACTGTCTCGAAGATATCTCTACGACCATCTTGAATGTATTGACCCATTGAGTGAAGATCTGTTGAATTATGAACTGCCGCCGGGAAGATACCTTTTTGGTCTTTACCTTCTGACTCACCATAGAGTTGCTTCCACCACTCAGCAACAAAGAACATTGCTGGTTCATAATCTACAAGAATCTCTGTAGTTTTACCTCTATTGTATAAGGCATTTCTTACTGCTGCATATTGGTAACAAACATTGTCAGCAAGCTTGGTATTTGAGTATTCCTCTCTACCTTCTGCTGCACCAGCCATAAGGGCATCAATATCAATACCTGCTGCTGCAATTGGTAGAAGTCCTACTGGTGTTAATACTGAGAAACGGCCACCTACATCATCAGGAATTACAAATGTTTCATAACCTTCTGCATCAGCAAGTTCTCTAAGAGCACCACGTGCTTTATCTGTTGTTGCAAAGATTCTTGATTTTGCTTCCTCTTTGCCATACTTCTCTTCAACTAACTTCTTAAGTACTCTAAATGCAATAGCAGGTTCTGTTGTTGTACCTGATTTACTAATAACATTAAGGCATACTTCTTTACCTTCAAGGAACTTAACCAATTGGCTTAGATAAGTACCACTGATTGTATGACCAGCAAAAATAACTTGAGGTCCTTTTCTGTCTTCATTGCTTTGCATGTTGTAGAAAGAATTTGACAATGCTTCAATCGCTGATTTGGCACCAAGGTATGAACCACCAATACCAATCACTACAAGTACATCCGCTTTTTTCTTGAATTGTTTTTTGCCGCTGATTTGATACGTGCAAACTCTTCTTTGTCATAGTTAACTGGTAAGTCAACCCATCCTAGGAAATCACTTCCAAGACCTGTTTGCTCATGTAACATTGTATGAGCCACTTCAATCATCTTCTCAAAACCTTGAAGTTCATGGTCAGCCACTGAACTTCTTGAATAATCCAATTTTAAATTCATAGTTGTCCTCCTTGGTAATTTAACATTTATTCTATTTTACAGATATTTCACTAATCATCACACACATGTCTATCTGTTATAGTCGTATTCATTATATATAATTAGACTTTGTCTGTAAAGGCTTACAGGTGATTTCCCTGACTAAAGTGCCAAAGTTATTATCTATTGAAAATAAGAAGGTATTTCATATAGACTACCAAATCGATAACCTTCAGCTCTAAGGTCTGTTATGATATCTCCGAGTGCCTCCGTGTTAGATTCTGAGACGGCATGTAGAAGTATGATAGCCCCAGGGTGGTAATTGGTCATAACGTGTTCATAGGCAACTTCTTTACCAGGTTGTGCATCTACTAACCAATCTTGATAAGCCATACTCCACATTATTGTTTTGTATCCTTGTTGTCGAGTCACATAAAGACTTTGCTCACTAAACTCACCCATAGGTGGTCTAAAGAACATATCTATAGGATAGCCCGTATGTTCTTCCATTGATGTCTCAACACCTTTGATTTCTGTAATCATTTCTTCCACTGTAATGGTAGGCATACTTGGATGATTCACTGAATGGTTAGCAACAATATGTCCTTCATCTTTCATTCTTTTAACCAAGTCTGGGTTATGTCGAATATAAGATTCTGTAACAAAGAATGCCGCCTGGACACTTAAGTCTGACAAAGTATCAAGAATTGGTGTCGAAAAGCCATTCTCATATCCTTCATCAAAAGTTAAATAAACAACCTTATCTTCCGTGTCAACACGGTAAAATGTATCATAATCCTCAATTGGCATGCTTCTGTATAGCCAACAACTGGTGTATGTTCTGCATTCCTTTTGAATGACCATCCATGTTTATCAGTACTAAAGTTATTAACATCTTGATTATAATCAAATGTGTCAACCAGTGGTGGTGGTACCTCTTCTTCATCTTCTTCCTGATTTGCTATTTCTTCATCCTCTTGATTAGACTCCTTCGATTCATCAGTTATGTCTTCTACAATGACTTCTTCCTTTGCAACATCTATAGGTTCTACCACTTTCTCTTGAGTATCTTCTTCAACTTTTGGTGTCTCATACCAAGCATCTTGGGTAGACATAACGCCCCAAATAATGAAAAGTACGAGTATAATAATAAAGCCTGCTTTAAAGGTCGGGCTCATCCCTTGTTTCTTTTTAGCCATAACACATCTTCCTCTCTTATGTACATATAACTCATGCTGCTTACATAACGCAAGTACACCAAAAAAGAGGCGACTAGCGCCTCTTTATTATAGAACATATGTTGTTGCCATACAATTACTTAGTTAATAATTATCTATTAAATCTGGTCCTCTTGTGGTTCTCTACCTCTTCCACCTTGACCTCTACCTCTTCCGTTCTCAGATCCAATACCTTCACCACGTCCGCCAAACCCACGACCAGCATCTTCTGGACAGTTGGCTTCGAATTCTGCTCTTAGTTCATCAAGTGCATCTGCTTGATCTTGTGTTATCAAACCAAGGGATACTAGTTCTGCATGTGGGTCTTCAGGTCTTGGGTAATTCTCTTCCATATAAGCTTTAAACTCATCTCTAGTAACATCTTCACCTAATTCTTCTCTGATGGCTTCTACATCTGGTCGATTGGCTTCGCGGTAAGCTTCAATAGCCTCAGCTTCTGCTTCTGTTAAGATACCTTCTTCAACTGCTTTGTCAAAGCCTTTACCAGCTTTTTGACCTTCACCTCTTTGTCCACCTTGTGGACCTCTGCCTAAAACGCCTTCTACAACCTCTTTCGTATCATCTATAACATCTTCGGCTGCATAAGCAGATACACCTGCTACGGTTACGGCTGCAACAATCAATCCTGTGACTAAAATATTCTTTCTTCTTTTCATAGTTATTCTCCTTATCTTCATGGTCTAGTATTTGTTTAACAGTTAAGTAACTGTCTTGCTATAAATACATCTTAGTCTACTTATGTCACAGGAATATCACAGGAATAAAATATAGGAGAAAAAGAATCTAGAATACAAAAAAAGCCGAGGGCACCTTATTGGCAGTCTCAGCTCTATAGTTATAGTTACTAATATGTGTATTGGCGATAACGCTGGTAACGGTTCTCTACCAAAGTCTCTTGTTCAAGAGATGAGAGTCCGTTTATAGTAGAAGTTAACTCATCTCTTAAGTTATTGGCAACACTCTCAAAATTATTTTCTATACCTTCTTCAGGCTCATCAATAATCTTCTCAATCACTTTCAGGTTCTTAAGATCTGTTGCTGTAATACGCATCTCATCAGCTACTTGAGGTGCTAATGAACCATCCTTATATAAGATACTGGCAAAACCTTCAGGAGATAAGATTGAATAAATGGCATTCTCCATCATCCAAACTTCATCTGAAACAGCCAATGCAAGTGCACCACCTGAACCACCTTCACCAAGAATTACAGAGATAATTGGAACAGTGATGGTTGACATCTCATAGAGGTTTCTAGCAATGGCTTCACCTTGACCTCTTTCTTCTGCTTCAATACCACAAAATGCCCCTTGGGTGTCAACAAGGCAAATAATTGGTCTGCCAAATTTCTCAGCTTGCTTCATCAACCTTAAGGCCTTACGATATCCATCTGGTAGTGGACTTCCAAAATTTCTCTTAACTTTATCTTTTAGTTTCTTACCTTTTTCCTGAGCAATAACTGTGACATTTTGACCATTCAATTTGGCAATACCACCAACAATGGCATTATCGTCTGAAAAAACTCTGTCTCCGTGAAATTCCATAAAATCATCAAACACAGCGCTCACATAATCTTCAGCCGTAGGTCGATCTTTTTTTTCTAGCTTTTAGAACTCTATCCCATGCTATCATATGAACACTCCTTATACATGCATGCCAATGATTTGGCTTAACGTTTCTTTCATTTCTTCTCTAGGTACAATCTTATCTACAAAACCATGTTCAAGCAAAAATTCAGCTCTCTGGAAACCATCTGGTAATTCTTGCTTAATGGTATCTCTAATAACTCTAGGTCCTGCAAAGCCAATAAGGCTTCCAGGTTCAGCTAATATTATGTCTCCAAGCATAGCAAAACTTGCCGTAACACCACCTGTAGTAGGATCTGTTAATACAGTGACGTATAACAAACCTGCATCTGAGTGACGCTTAAGTGCCGCAGATGTTTTGGCCATTTGCATTAGAGAAATAATACCCTCTTGCATTCTGGCACCACCTGATGCTGTAAATAGAATGACGGGCAACTTTTCTTCTGTTGCTTTTTCAACAAGTAGAGTGACTTTTTCACCAACAACAGATCCCATGCTTCCCATTAGGAAACGAGAATCCATAACACCAATGGCAACTTTGTTGCCATCTATGGTTCCAGTACCTGTCACGATACCTTCATGAAGCTTGGTCTTCTCCTTAAGTGTAGCTATTTTCTTATCATACCCTTTAAATTCCAATATGTTGACAGTTTTTAGGTGTGTGAAGAATTCTTCAAAGCTATCTTCATCAAGAACTGTCGACAACCTTGTTACAGAATCCATCCTAAAATGCTTCTGACAAGAGCCACAGACAAAATCAGCTTCCTTAAGAGACTTTTTATAAATCACTTCACCACAGCTTTGACATTTAATCCATGAACCAGATGGAACATCTGCCACATTGGTTTTTCTTGTCCCCTGGGCCACTTGGATATAATGGGTTTTTTTAAATATATTTTTCATGACTAATCACCCTATTTCTTAGCGTTACGTTCTTGAACCACTTCAATAAAGCTTGTGTTGTATTCACCAGTCGTAAACTCTGGCTCATGAATTAACTCTATATGAAAATCAATGTTTGTGTCAATACCTGATACAACGAACTCACCAAGAGCTGAATTCATTTTAAGAATTGCTTCTTCTCTTGTGTCTGCATGAACAATTAATTTGGCAAGCATTGAATCATATAGTGGTGGAACTGTGTAACCATTATATATTGCAGAGTCAACACGGATTCCCTTACCACCTGGCATATGAAGGTATTCGATCTTACCTGGTGAAGGTCTAAAACCTTTGGATGGGTTTTCAGCATTAATACGGCACTCAATAGAGTGACCGGTTAGAACAACATCTTCTTGAGTCATTCCAAGAGGCATACCACTTGCTACTTCGATCTGCTTTTTGATTAAGTCAACGCCTGTAATCATCTCAGTTATAGGGTGTTCTACTTGAATTCTAGTGTTCATTTCCATAAAGAAGAACTCACCAGAGCTTTCAAGCAAAAACTCTACTGTTCCGGCATTTCTATAGTTAATTGATTTGGCTGCTCTTACAGCAACTTCACCCATTTTTTCTCTAAGTTCAGGTGTTAAGGCTGCAGAAGGTGCTTCTTCTACAATCTTTTGATGGCGTCTTTGGATAGAACAGTCACGTTCTCCAAGATGAATGGTATTTCCAAATTCATCAGCCATTATTTGAAACTCAATGTGCATAGGATTCACAACATAACGTTCCATATACATACTGTCATCATTGAAAGAAGCTTTGGATTCTTTCTGTGCCATTAAGAAGTTGGATTCAAGTTCATCTTCACTGTATATGACACGCATACCTTTACCGCCACCACCAGAGGATGCTTTAACAATCATTGGATAGCCAATATCTTCAGCAATCGCTTTAGCTTCTTCAACGTCTTTGACTATACCATCTGATCCTGGTACTACAGGAATTCCTGCTTCAATCATCGTTTTTCTTGCCCTTGACTTATTACCCATTGCTTCAACCATCTCGGATGTTGGTCCAATAAGGATAATGTTAGAATCTTCACAAGCATGAACAAATGTTGGGTTCTCTGACAAGAAACCAAATCCTGGGTGAATGGCATTGGCTTTAGTAATTACCGCAGCACTAATCACTCTTGTAATGTCTAAATAACTGTCTCTAGAATTGGCTGGTCCTATACAGATTGCTTCATCAGCCAATTGTGTATGTAGTGCATCTTCATCTGCTGTAGAATACACAGCTACTGTTTTAATTCCAAGCTCTCTACAGGCACGAATAATTCGAACAGCAATCTCGCCCCTGTTAGCCACTAATATCTTTTCAAACATAAAAGCCTCCCAAACGACAGTTATCTTAACTGCCTATATATCATTCTAATTATTATCCCACAAAGAACTGAAGTTCACACTTAACTGCAACTTTTCCATCAACTCTAGCAATGGCAGTCCCAATGCCTAGTGGACCTTTTTCTCTAATAATTTCCACTTCTAGTGATAAGGTATCACCAGGAATTACTTTTTTCTTAAACTTTGCTTTATCAATACCAGCAAAGTAAGCTATTTTCCCTTTATTCTCTTCCTTGGATAAAATTGCTACTGCACCTGTTTGTGCAAGTGCTTCTATGATTAACACACCCGGCATAACTGGCTCATCGGGAAAATGTCCTTGAAAGAAATACTCGTTAAATGTAACGTTCTTAATTGCCTTAGCACTAACGCCTACCTCAAGCTCATCAACTCTGTCAAGAAGTAAAAATGGTGCTCTATGAGGGATAATCTCTTTAATTTCATTAATATTCAACATATGTTTTCCTCTTTCTGATTGTAATTACCATATCAAGCTCTATGACTTATATAGCTTTATTAAAGTGGCTTGACTTTATACAAAGCTTGGCCATACTCAATTGCAGACTCGTTAGCAACAAGAATCTCAACAATCTCACCATCACATTCAGCTTCAATCTCATTCATAAGCTTCATGGCTTCAATAATACAAACCACATCTCCTTTTTTTACTTTACTACCGACTGTCACATATGCATCAGCATCTGGACTAGGTGACTCATAGAATGTACCAACAATTGGTGATTCAATTGTCTCTAGATTAGCGTCATCTGCAACTGGTGCAAAACCAACTGCAGTTTCATTTGCATCAGGTGCACTTGTTGTCGCAGCTGGCGCTGATGTTACTGCTACAGGTGCTGTTGCTATAGGTGAAGCTACAGGTGCACTTTGAACAGTTTGTCCTGGCATTACTGAACCAGCTAAGCTATTGGTATCTAACATTACATGTGTGCCTTTGTGTGTAATATCAATGTGACCATAGCCCATCGCTTTTAGTGTCTCTATTAGTTGAATTAATTCTTTAGTTTCCATACATAAAACCTCCTGATAATCCCAATATTTTTTCTACATAATCTTTTTTCTTATTAATTCTCATAGCACTATTACTTCTTCTCTTACTTATAAGTTTTCCTTATTAAGCTTCATACTTCTTTATAAGAAGTGTTGCATTGTGACCACCAAATCCAAGTGAATTGGATAGTGCTACCTTTACATCAGCTTCTCTACCTACATTAGCTATGTTATCAAGATCGCATTCTGGATCTTTCTCACTTTGATTAATGGTTGGGTGTACATAGCCTTCAAGGATTTGCTTAATACATGCTACAGCCTCAACACCACCAGCAGCACCCAGTAGATGTCCTGTCATGGATTTTGTTGATTGAACCATTACTTTATCTGCATGCTCACCAAGCGATTTCTTAATAGCTGCTGTCTCAAACTTATCGTTATAAGGTGTTGATGTTCCATGTGCATTGACCAAATCAACATCTGCTGGTGTAAGACCTGATTCATTAATGGCAAGTGTCATTGCTCTAGCGCCACCTTCACCGCCTGGTGCTGGTGATGTCATATGGTAAGCATCTGAAGTCGCACCATATCCAGCAACCTCTGCAAGAATCGTCGCGCCTCTCTCTAAAGCACTATCTAGTGATTCCATCATAAGAATTCCAGCGCCTTCGCCCATTACAAATCCATCACGGTTCTTGTCAAAAGGTCTTGACGCAGTATTTGGATCTGGATTAGTACTTAATGCTGTCAAAGCATGGAAGCCAGCTATGCCTAGTGGCGTGATACAAGCTTCAGTACCTCCTGCGACACATGCATCCATAACACCGTGTTTGATGTTTCTATATGCTTCTCCAATAGAGTGTGTTCCTGATGCACAAGCTGACACAATACAATGTGAAGGACCTTTTAAGCCAAATTTGATGGCAACATTACCTGCAGCCATGTTAACGATAATCTTAGGAATAAGAAGAGGTGCGATTCTCTCAGGACCTAGCTTCTCAAGTCTTTGGTTCTCTTTTTTCAATCATACCAAGACTTCCCATACCTGAACCGATGAAGACACCAATACGTTCACAATTATCTTCAGTCACTTCAATACCAGACATCTTAATAGCTTCTTCAGCTGCCACACAGGCAAACTGTGAGAAACGCTCTTGCCTTTTTGCCTCTTTACGGTCTAGGCGTTCTTTTGCAACATAATCTTTGACCTCTGCTGCTATCTTCACTGGATACTCATCTGCATCGAACTGAGTAATCATTCCAACGCCTGACTTACCTTCTTTCAGTGAAGACCAGAAGTCTTCAACTGTATTTCCAATTGGTGTAATAGCACCAATACCTGTCACTACAACTCTTTTACTCATAAATAAACTCCTTTACTCGAAGTGGTCTAACTACATGTATAAACCACCATTTAGACCGATAATTTGACCTGTTATATAATCTGCTTTATCTGAAGCTAGGAATGCTACCAAGTTTGCGATGTCCTGAGGTTGTCCAAGTGCACCTAGTGGAATAGCATCAATCATTGCATTTCTTTCTTTTTCTGGAATGGCATCTGTCATTGCTGTTTCAATGAAGCCTGGTGTTATTGCATTGACCTTAATATTACGTGCAGCAAACTCTTTTGCTAATGTTTTTGTTAAGCCAATAACACCTGCCTTGGATGCACCGTAGTTTACTTGACCTGTGTTACCCATCTCACCAATGATTGATGCGATATTGATAATCTTACCAGTTCTTTGCTTAAGCATCTTACGAGCAATATGTTTACAACAATTGAAAGTACCTTTCAAGTTAACATTAATTACTGCGTCCCATTCAGCTTCACTCATCCTAAGAATTAAGTTGTCTTTGGTGATACCAGCATTATTGACAAGGACATCGATACGGCCAAAAGTTTCAAATGCTTGCTTCATCATGCCTTCAACTGCTTCATAGTTGCTAACATCTGCATATAACAATTCACAACGTGTTCCTATTGCTTCAACTTCAGCCTTCACTTCAAGTGCAGCTTCTTCATTGAATACCCAGTTCACTAAAATATCGTATCCTTCTTTTGCAAGTTCTAATGCAATAACTTTTCCAATACCTGAATTTGCTCCCGTTACAAGAGCTACTTTACAATCTGCCATGCTTATTCTCCTCTATTATATAATTTCTATTCGCTTAAATGTATTTTGAGTGCCTCAAGAGATGCCAAATCGGATACACCAATTACTTTTTTTCTTACGATCAATCTTTTTTAAGTAATCCTGCCAATGTTTTGCCTGGTCCAATCTCAACAAAAGTTTCAACCCCAGCTTCAATCATTGATTTGACACAATCTTCCCATAGTACAGAAGATTTGACTTGCTCAACTAATAAATCTTTGGTTTGATTAATATCATCAACCACTTTGCCTGTCACATTAGTCAGGTAAGGAATTGAAGGTTCATTTAATGTCACTGCTTCTAGTACTTGCCCAAGTCCTTCTGCAGCACTTGCCATTAAGTCACAATGGAATGCACCACTGACTTTTAGTGGAATAGCTTTGATTCTTGCTTCCTCAAACAATGGGTATGTTGCTTCAACAGCTGACTTTTCACCTGCTATAACAATTTGCTTAGGGCTATTATAATTGGCTATAGACACATAGCCATCTACTTTAGCAAGGACTTCAAGAATTGCTTCTTTGTTCGATCCAATAATTGCAGCCATGCCACCAGTTGTTTCTTTGGCAGCGGCTTGCATCAATTGACCTCTTTGTCTCACGATACCAATAGCTTCATCAAAACTCATAACACCTGCTGCTACCAATGCACTGTACTCACCTAAACTAAGGCCAGCAACATAATCTGCTTTGATACCAAGTGATTCTACGACTTTTAATATAGCTATGGATACTGCAAGTAATGCAGGTTGAGTATAAGCCGTATCATTAATGTCTTCATTTTCGCTAAAGCATAAAGCCTTCAAATCAAAATCAAGTAGATTGTCTGCTTTATCAAAAATTTCTTTACTAATGTCATACTGGTCAATAATTTCTTTACCCATTCCAACAACTTGGGCACCTTGACCTGGGAATATAAATGCAACTTTACTCATAGTACTCTCCTTAAATCATGCTTCATTTTGTCTTCAAATAAGTAGACAGAAAGAACTTTTATACATTCATAAAAGTTCTTTTGTCAACCATATTTATATTGATGTGATCTTATGCGTTCTTTTCAGCGTAGTCAATTACATCTTTAACTGTTTTGATTGTAGCAAGCTCTTCATTTGGAATTGAAACACCAAAAGCGTCTTCAATACTCATTACAAGCTCAAAAAGGTCAAGTGAATCAGCTCCTAGGTCATCAATAAATGAAGCCTCAAGTGTTACTTCTTCTGCCTCACAGTCAAGTTCCTCAACAATTACATCTTTTAATTCTTCTAAAGTCATTTTCATTTCCTCCTATTTTCCCTTTATATGGGTGGTTTATAATTTTAGTGTTTACTTTATGCTTAAAACTGGATTAGACTTGCGCCGTATGTAAGGCCTGCACCAAATCCAGATAACATTACCTTTTTACCTTCTAGCATACCTTTTGCTGACATTTCTGACAAGGCAATAGGTATTGAAGCTGCTGAAGTATTTCCGTACTCGTTCATATTCATGTAGAATTTGTTAATATCAAGCTTCATTCTTTTAGCTATTTTTTTAACTATTCTCGAGTTAGCCTGATGTAAGACGAAATAGTCAATCTCTTCGAGTTCTACATTGTTTCTCTCAGCCAATTCCCTTAGGACTTCTGGTACTTTGGTACAAGCAAACTGAAATACATCCTGACCATTCATGAGTAAGTTATGTTCATCACTGCCTTCATAGTATGGTGTCTTATTAATTTTGTTCTTAGCATACAGACATTCAAAATCCTCACCAATAGCATGGTTCACACCATCAATTATACCAGGTTCATCGCTTGCCTTAAGTACAACTGCACCAGCACCATCACCAAAGAGGACACATGTACCTCTGTCATCCCAATCAAGAATCTGTGACAGCTTTTCAGATCCAATGACAAGTGCATTAGTATATTTTCCTGTTTTAAGAAATTGGTCAGCCACATCAAGACTATAAACAAATCCTGAACATGCTGCACTGACGTCAAAACACATGGCCTTTTTTGCACCAATGATACTTTGCACAAGACAAGCCATTGAGGGTGTTGCATATTCACCTGAAAAAGTACCAAGAACGATAAGTTCTATATCTTCTGCTTTGACGCCTGAAGATTTCAAAGCATTTTGTGCTGCTTTTGCTGCTAATTCGTATGATGTCTCAACTGCAGCTATATGTCTATTCTTGATTCCTGTACGTGAGTGAATCCACTCATCACTGGTTTCAAGAAATTCTGATAAGTCTGTATTGGATATGGTTAGTGATGGAACATAATGTCCAAGTCCTGTTATTTGTGAGTTCTTCATGTCATGCTCCTTACCCTATATTTTAGTCAAAATCCACTCTAAATTGATTTGATACTAAAATACTTTGATAGTCAAAGTATATCATCTTTTGGGATTTTGTCAAGATACTTACACTTATGCATAAATAAGATCCTACTTTTTTAATTTAATTCTAATTAGTTTTTATGGCAATGACAATAAAGTGTTGATATACTTGGGTTAATCATAAGTGACATCGTAATGACAGTAATCGTTGAAAGGAGGCAATCAAATGAATAGAATTGATTACCTAAATGATTTAGATAGAAAACTCTCATCTATAGATGAACCGATGAGAAATGCCATAATCAAGCAATATGAAGCCATATTTGACTCTGGTTATGAAGATAGTAAAAGTGATGAAGAGATTATTAGTGGGATAGGGACTAGTGATTTCGTAGCAGACTACTACATTTCCACACTTGAAAAAGAAAGTATTGTAAAAAGTTCAGAAAATACACTCCCAAGCTCAGGGCGACGACAAAGTGTTAAAACAGATCCCAACAGACCAGTTGGTGTCAGTATCCTTAGAGGTATATTTGTTGGATTTGGTTTATTGCTCTTCAACTTAGTCATTGTACTTGGTCCTTATATAGCAGTATGGGGAATACTCCTTGGCTTCTTTGCATCTGGCCTTGCTCTATCTATTGCTGGTATAGCAGTAGCTTTAGCATCATTGGTTTCATTGCCTTTTGCATTGCAAATCCCCCTTGTTTTATTAAGTCATCCTGTACTTATGTTTGCCTTTTGTGCCATTTTTAATTAGTTTAGGCTTTATATTCCTATTACTTGTTATGATTAGTGGAAAATACTTAGCCATATGGAGTGTGAATTATATTAAATGGAATGCTGCAATGATAAGAGGTGAAGAATATGTCTAATAAGTTTAACCACTTTATTAAAAATGCGCTATTAATTAATCTTGGCGTCTTTGCCTTATCCATAATAGTTATTATGAGTTATATAGAAAGCAACCAGCTTAGTTTTGACTCCTTAGATGAGACAAGCATATGGAATGTTAATTTTGATAAGAATTTTCAAATACGTATTCCTTATTGGGAAATAGATATTGACAATCATAGCAGTCAATACGATACCATAGATATATATTATGAAGATACCTTCGACGTTAGAGATGAGATTGTAATTGATTCAACTATAGAAACAATAGAATTTGTTCATGAAGATAGAGATGACATCAAAGTTATTTTTGAAAGAGAAGCACCCGATACAAACAGTTATATCGTTGATTATTCAACAAAAACAACAAATGACTCTATAAGGATAAAATCCGATTTACGACTTAAGAATATATTCACAGATGTAAACTATAAAGGTTTAATCACTTTCTATGTTCCTATGGATTACCATTGCAAGACCTTAACATTCGAAAGTAATTTTGCTGAAATAAGTGATTTTTCCTTGCCAAACTCAGTGGATGAAGTCTATATTGATATTGACTTTGGAGACATCAATTTTGATGTAGACCAAAGTATTGAGACATTGTCTATTAAACTGAATGCAGGCAATCTAGAAATGAAAGTTAAGGAATCCATTGAACATTTATTGATTGATACAGATAGTAGTTTTTTCTGAACTGATGATAGATGCATATATTGATACCATAAGCATAGACGGAGCTGCAGGTTCAATAAAAGCTGATATAAATGTGGCACCTGGATCATTTACAATAGAAAGTGATATAACAGATATTTACCTTAATTATGAAGAAGATGTAAATTACCTTTCGGTTTCTTCAAATGTAGGAGATGTCACTATTACAGTTCCTGAGAATGATCATGCTAAAGTTTATAAAAATGTTAATTTCACAGATTTTTCTAGTGATCTTTCAACTGTTAGTGATGATGATGATGCCAATATACTTGTGGAAATGGATATGGGAGCAATTGATATCCGTGCCATAAACTAATACCCATTTAAACGATAAATTAAGAAGCTGCCACATCCAATGTTATATAACATGGCTATGGCAGCTTTATTTTTTTTCTTTGTATTAGAGCTTGTCTGACAATCGTGCATAATCTTCAAGACTTAGGGCTTCCCCTCTTATTCTTTCATCAATCTCAAGGCTTCTGAGTGCCTCTATAAGACCTTCTTTGCTAAAGCCTGTTGTGTTGCTATTGGATAGTGAATTTACCAGTGTTTTGCGTCTTTGAGCGAAGGCACCTCGAATAATCTTGAAAAGCAGGGCTTCATTCTTAACTTTTACAGCAGGTTCATTCCTTCTGGTTAATTTGATAACGGCTGATCCTACTTTGGGTTGTGGTATAAAACAACCTGGCGGAACTAGCGTAACAAGTTCTGTCTGGGCATAATAGTTGGTTGCAATGGACAATGACCCATAGGCCTTAGTTCTTGGCTTGGCATTCATTCTTTCTGCAACTTCTTTTTTGAATCATCACAGTAATAGAAGACACTTCACGGGCTTTCTCAAGAAGACCCATAATAATAGGTGTTGTTATATAGTAGGGTAAGTTGGCAACAACTTTGATAGAAGTAATGCCTTCCTCAAGCAATAATTGACCAAGATCAAGTTTTAGTATATCTTCATTAATAATACGTACATTCTCATAAGGCGATAAAGTTTCCTCTAGCATAGGAATCAATTTCTTATCGATTTCCACTGCAATAACCTTTTTAGCTCTTTCTGCCATTGCTTGAGTAAGACTTCCTATTCCAGGACCAATTTCCAGAACATAGTCTTGGTCTGAAACACCTGCACCATCTAGTATCTTATCAATGATGTTTGAATCAATCAGAAAATTCTGACCAAATCTTTTTTGAAAACTGAAACCATATTTTTTGAATTATGGCTTTTGTTTCTTTTATATTGGCTATTTTATTGTCCAATCTTTGCCTCTTTCTAAATATAAATTTTGGACGACCTAACGATTTCTTTAAAAATAGGCATTATCTTAGGATCAAATTGAGCATTCTCTTTGTCCATAATTTGTATTGCATCTTTTTTCGTATAATCTTCTCTAAATGGTCGTTTCTCAATAAGGGCATAGAACACATCACATATTTTGAGTATTCTTGCACCGATAGGTATCTGGTCTCCAACTAAATTAGCGGGATAACCCGTGCCATCATAATTTTCATGATGATGAATGATGTTAATAAGTACATCTTTAGAAATATGGTTTGCCTGCATCAACATCTGAGTACTTTTGGTTGTATGCTGTTTAACATAGGCGAATTCCTCTTCAGTCAAATCTCTTGTATTATTGAATACTGAAGCATTCATGGACATTTTACCCAAATCAATGAAAACCCCAGAAACAGCTATGCATTGGCATATCTCCTCATCAAGTCCCATTGCATAGGCAATTTTTTCCGCCAGCTTACTAACCCTGATATTGTGTTGTACTATCTCATAACTTTCTTTAATACTCATTTGGCACCTCCACAATCCGTCTCCCTTGTTACTATTATAACAAAAACCTTACATTTTTTATACTCATATTTACAAGACCTCATATATTTGATACAATATATAAGACTTCCTATTTATCGTAATATTAGAATATATAGGAAATACTATGTACTGCAATACTACGAAGAGGTGAATTATGCAATTAGACTCTTATAATGAAATGGCAGACTTACTAAAAGTGTTGGGACATCCAGCCAGATTATGTATAGTCGATGGGCTGCTCAACAATGAAGGTTGTAATGTAACTTATATGCAAAGTTGCCTTAACATCCCACAATCCACAGTGTCGCAACACTTAGCTAAGCTAAAGGCAGCTGGTATCATTGAAGGAAAACGTGAAGGCCTTGAAATCAAATACAAAGTGGTCAACACAACCGCAATTGAACTCATCAATACCATGTTCAAAAACAGATAAAATGTAAATGATACAGTAACCACGGTGGTTACTGTTTTTTTACATAATACGAGAACATATGTTCTCTTTTATTTCCCAGGAAATAAGTCAAGAAAAGAACTTATCTTTAATCTCAACAACAATACTTTCGTTGTTGGTTCTTTCAGTAATATAGTCGGCAATTTCCTTTATAGGACCTGGAGCATTTTGCATAGCAATACCTAGACCTGCATATTCAATCATAGACACATCGTTATAGGAATCACCAACAGCTATAATTTCTTCTCTCTTAACCCCTAGACGTTCAGATAGGTACTTTATTGCTAAACCTTTACTTGCTGTTTTATCTAGTACTTCCAAGTAAAAAGGCTTAGAATAGAAAATATTATACTGCTCTTTGTAGCGGCTTACTAACTCTTTACGTAGTTCTTCTAGTTCCTCTTTATTGGTGTGGTTGAATAAAACTTTTATTGATTCATCTACTTGGGTTAAGTCATTAACCACATTGGCAGGAACACCCGTTAAACCTTCATAGTGTTTGGTGCGTTCAGTGTAACGCTCAACTGTAAGTCCTTCAGTATAAAGTTGAACATCTATGTAACGTTGTCGACCTTCCATTACTAAGTCTACTAATTCATTGCCTTTAATAGTTGTATACTTAACTGGACTACCATCAAATCGATTAATAATAGCACCATTGAAAGATACTATGTAGTCCTGATCATCATGTACATCAAGTTGATGAGCATAAGGCATCATTGAATCCAATGGTCGTCCTGAGCATAATATTACATGGACACCCTTCGATCTTATTTCTTTAATGGCCACAAGATTATCTTTTGAAATCTCTAAATCCTCATTCAGTAATGTGTCATCTAAATCTAATACCAATAACTTATAACTCATAAACTCTCCTCATAATAATGGGATATCACTTTACATGATATCCCACAACTTATTTCATCATAGCATCTTTTATAGCTGTTTCTTCTTCTTTGGATAAAGCCTGTTCCGTTTTTCCATCTGTCACTATTTTGGTGTATAAATGACTACCTTCGTTGGTATGAATTGAGTTCAACAAAATACCATTATTACTCTTATTCATTAAGACAATCACAGCACTCATTTGACCACCCATACCATCAAAGGCGTTATATTTAACAACCTCAATTTTTTCAAAAGTAATCTTTAGGTTATTGTATATATGATCAATGTTGTCATCAACCCTTTTCAAATGTTGTTTTATACTTGTAATATCTTTTTGGTTATCAATAAGTACATTCTCAATATCTACAGCTGTACTAGTTGAAGTGAAATCTCTATATTTCCTTTTGAGACTTGTGATTCCAATAAGCATTACAATACACACTATGAACAATACTGCAACTACGCCAATTACTATTGGTAGCACATAAGTGCTACTGTTTATTACATCAATCATATCTTACTCCTACTATGCCTTTATTGTTTGCATTAATTCAAGAATTCGATCTAGTTCTTCTTTCGAATAATATTCTATTTCGATTTTTCCCAATTTATCATTCTTCTTAACTATAGATACTTTGGTACCAAGAATTTTCTTAACATCATCTTCAATCTTTCTGTAAACAGGATCAAGGAGATGGCTTATTGGTTCTACGATTTTTTTTCTTTTTTTGGTCTTAAGTATTCCTTAATCATTTTCTCAGTTTCACGAACACTTAACTTCTCATCAAATACTTTATTGGCAATATCATATTGAGCCGTTTGGTCATTAAGTGAAAGTAAGGCTCTAGCGTGTCCACTTGAAATCATTTCATCTATGATCATCTGCTGTACTTTGTCTGATAAGTTTAACAACCTTAATGTATTGGCTATGGCAGATCGGCTTTTGGATACTTTCTCTGCAATTTCATCTTGTTTAAGATTAAACTCATCTATAAGCCTTTGATAGGCAATAGCTTCTTCAATAGGATTGAGATTCTCACGTTGGATATTCTCAATAAGGGATACTTCAAGAATAACTTCTGGTGAAAAATCTTTTACTATAACTGGTACTGTCTTCAAGCCAGCAATCTTTGCAGCACGCCAACGTCTTTCCCCTGCAATAATCTCATAGTAATCATTCTTCTTGCTAACTATCAAAGGTTGAATTATTCCATATTGAGTAATTGAATCAGCCAATTCCTGCAATGCATCTTCGTCAAATACTTTTCTTGGTTGGTCACGATTGGGTTCAACATCACTAATCTTAATATCTAATGCGCCACCTTTATTTTGTTCTACAATTTTTTCTTCTAAATCATCAGATATTAAAGCATTAAGTCCTTGTCCTAATCCTCTCTTCTTAGCCATACTCTAGACCTCTCTTTCTATTACTTCGTCAGCCAACAATCGATAAGACTCTGCACCCTTGGAATTTGGTTCATACAGATTAATAGGTAAACCATAACTTGGTGCCTCACCTAGTCTAACATTTCTTGGAATAATTGTCTGATATATATTAGTTCTTCTTAGCTTCTTCTTTACTTCATCTACTACCTGAATGGATAAATTTGTTCTTGCATCGTACATGGTAAACACCACACCTTCGATTTCCAAATCAGGATTCAAACGTTTCTTCACAAGATTGATGGTATGCATCAATTGTGAAAGACCTTCTAAGGCAAAGAACTCACATTGAATCGGAACCAAAACTGTATCCGCTGCGGATAATGCATTGACGGTTAATACACTTAATGATGGAGGACAATCAATAATGATGAAATCATAGTCATCACGAATTTGATCAAGATACTTCTTCATAATAAAACTGCTATCCTCAATACCAATTAATTCGACTTCTGCTCCAGCCAAATCAACATCTGCAGGTATCAGAGATAAGTTCTCGTAGATGTCATGCATAACTACATCACTTAATGATGACTCACCAAGAAGTAATTCATAGGATGTATGTTCAAGTTTCGACTTGTCTACACCTAAGCCTCTCGTTGTATTTCCCTGAGGATCAATATCTAGAGTAAGTACTTTTTGATTCTTTTCAGCAAGACATGCTGAAAGATTAACGGTGGTTGTTGTTTTACCTACACCACCCTTTTGATTAGCAATTGCTATTATTCTTCCCATCATTTGTCACCCTTCTGGTTTATTGATTTTATTATATCATATCGCATTTGACTAATCACTATGTTTCACGTGAAACATCCATTTATTTTACTAATAATGTTTCACGTGAAACATTGTTACCACAATTTATGTATTGTACCTATCATATTTCATATATTGCCAGATAATCCCATGTATATCTTATACTAGATAGCCGGCTAATTATCCAAACTATAAAATGAAAACGTTCAAATTTCATTAATTAAATTCAAAGCAATTTACTAATGTAGAACAAAGAGGCTCTGCATCGTTTGCTTCCTAGTTGTTCACGTGGAAAGTCATAAAAAAAAGAGGCCAGAGGCCTCTTATAAAATCTTAAGATTATTAAAAAATTTCTACTATCGAATTCTTGATAGCAAATACTGCAGCTTGAGTTCTATCAGATACTTCTATTTTCTTAAAAATGTTAGATACATGATTTTTCACTGTTTTTTCACTAATACATAACCTATGTGCTATTTCTTTATTTAGTAAGCCTTCAGTTATTAGTTTAAGTACCTCAACTTCACGTTTGGTTAAGCGTGTATTCTGAGCACTCATTGATTCTTCATTGTTCATTTTCTTAAATAACAATGAAGCCATATTAGGTTGAATATAAGATTCACCTTGATATACTGATCTGATTGCTCTAATTAATACATCTGATTCTGAATCTTTTAAGACATAACCTTTCACACCTATTTCTACAGCTTTGTATAAGTATTCAATTTCGTTATGAATTGTTAGAATCAAAACATTAGCACTGATATCATTTTGATTAAGATAACTCAACACTTCCAACCCATTCATCTCAGGCATATTGATGTCAAGTAGAACAACATCTGGTTTATACTCAATGATTTTCTCTATTGCCTCACTACCATTTCCTGCTTGTGCAACGACTATGATGTCTTCTTCAAGTTCAACTAATTGTTTAAGACCTTCTCTAACCATTGAATGGTCGTCTGCAATCAGTATTCTGATTTTACTCATGACTCTCCTCCTTATCAATTAAAGGTACTCTTATATGTATCGTTGTACCTTTACCTATCTCTGATACTATCTGCAACTCACTGTTAAGTAAATTTGCCCTTTCACGCATCATAGACATTCCGAATCCTCTGTTATCATCAAGGTTTAGTTTTAACTTACCAACCTCAAACCCAACACCATTATCCGTTACATCAAGCATAACAGCATGGGGATCAAATATGAGTTCCACACTTACTTTTGATGCATTGGCATATTTCTTTATATTATTCAGTGCTTCCTGGGTTATTCTATATAATGTCAAATTAATTAGCGGATCGATACTGCTGTGATCATATTCACTGTAATCCACTACATTATAATTTATCTCATAATCTACATCATCACTAAACTTATCTATCAAACGGTTAAGTGTCGGAGATAATCCTAAATCATCAATAGACATAGGTCTCAGATTGTAAATCATTCTTCTTGTCTCGTCAATGGTGCCTCTTATATGTGATTTGAGTGTTTGTAATTCCAGCTTGGTTCTATCTATGTCTTTATCAAGTAGTTTGATACATAGTTCTGTTTTGATGATTAGATTTGAAAGACTTTGTGCTGGGCCATCATGCATATCCCTAGCAATTCTTTTTCGTTCAATTTCCTGAGCTTCTATAATCTTCAGACCAAGTATTTCTTTGTTCTGTATATCGCCAATTTTTTCTGTCAACATTTTGAGGTCCCCTGATAGGACACTATAAGCAACATCAAAATCATTGGACAACTTATCTGCTTTTTCTGATATCTTTCTTACCGACTTAAGGTGAATCTCTAATTCATTCCGTCTTTGAATCAAGTTCATTTCCCGTTCTTTTTCAACGGCTAACTCTACCCTAATACGATCAGTTTCCTCATATATATCACGCATCTCTTGCTCAGTGAAATTATCGAAATTCTTGTTAACCATTAATAGTTTAGACTTGGATACTTTGTAAGCTTTCTCAAGTTCATCAACTCTGTCAATCAAATCAGTTGCTTCAATCTTGAGTCTGAGAAATTCTTCTTCAAGTTCAAGATATTCTTGCTTTGCATAATCACTGATGTCTTTGATTTCATCGACACTATTTTTAATTGAATCTATGGTCTTATCGATAATATCGTCCAGTCGATCGAATTGCATTTTATACATAGGACATTTCCCTCATTTTCTTAGTCATATAATTATATCACTAAATGAATAGGCCTTACAAGGGATGTAATGAATAAATATGCCTATTTTTTCATTATTACTATAGATTTTTAAGCTTTTCTATTGAATTTGCTTTGGATTTAATTCATAATAGAAATGAAATGTATTTTGCCTCAGGAAATTTGGAAGGAGTCAACAACTTGAAAAAAAATTCTAGAAAAATACTGATAGTCGGCCTAATGACATTGATTGTATTTCTTGTCAATAAATTGGTCTTTGCATTGTCAGTTGTAAAGGAAAGGCTCTATCATAACAAAGCTCATTATTATCAATGGAAGTTTGGTAAAATATTTTATACTGTTCAAGGATCTGGGCCAAGCGTTTTATTGGTTCATGACCGTCTAAGCGATAGTTCTTCATATGAGTTTCATCGTATTGTCAATACACTTGCAAAAGAGTATCGTGTCTATACCATTGATTTACTAGGATACGGTCGTTCAGACAAACCGAAGATTACCTATACGGCTTATCTTTTCGTTCAGCTCATAATTGATTTTAGGAAAGATATCATTAAGGAAAAATCCTCAATCATAACTAGTGGTAAAAGCAATGCTTTTGCAACTATGGCTTGTTATCAAGATCATGACTTATTTAAGAACCTAATCTTTATCAATCCAGGTGATTTGAATGCATTAGCGAAAAATCCGAAAAGTAGAGACAAATTTGCCAAGTTCATATTGGAGCTCCCAATTCTTGGAACCAGCATTTATAACTTATACTTTGCTAAACTAAAAATTGAGAAGGACTTTAAACATAAGATTTATAACCCTCTTAATATTAAAACCAAGTATATTGAAGCCAACAATGAAGCAGCACACCTTGGTGGTAGTTCTTCCAAGTATACTTTTGCATCCGAACACTGTGCTTATATGAATGTCAATATAGCTGATACACTTTCACACATCAATAACAATATTTCTATTATTCAAGGGACAAAGAGAGAAGAAAGTTATGAAGCCATAGTCACTGATTACAAAGGCATTAATCCTGTTATTGAATGTAGTACAATTGACCGGGCAAAATCATTGCCACATCTGGAAAAACCTGAATCAACACTAGAGATACTATCTATCTATCTACACTAATCATCAATTAACACACAAATTAATACATTAATAAAAGCACTGCAATCGCAGTGCTTTTTCTATTCATCATCATAATCATATATACATCTTACAAGGGCTCTCCTTGGCTCTATTTAGCATTCTAACACCCTTTACACCCTTGACATCCACTAGCAAGTTCCTGTTGTGTTATCGCCATAGGTGTGTGTCTTAAAGTCACCTCTTCAAAAGGTTGACCAATAACTTTAAAGCCAATCTTTTTATAAAAACTTATGGCACTATCAATAGAATGGACGTAAACTGTTTTTGCCCCAATTTTGAATGCTCTATCCAGTAACATCCTAACAACCAAATCACCTATTTTTTGTCCTCTTGCCTTAGTATCTATTGCAATACGCCCAATAAGAAATTGATCAGCTTTATAGATGAGTCTTCCAGTACCAACAAGCCCACCACCATCTTCTACAATCAAATGATGACCAAATTGATCATATACATCTTTTTCCATTGATATTGGCATTCCAAGTTCTGCAGTAAATACCTCATAACGCAGTGCTGCAGATTTATCCAACCCTTCGGATCCTAAATAAAACTTACCTTGTATCATCATAACTCCTATTCTTCTATAGGTATACTAATATTGATTTCATAACTTTCTTCAGTTTGCTGTATATTGTAATCTACCTCAAGACCAGAACTTTGGACCATATCGACAGCTTGCTTAATGGTATTCGTAAAAAGTCTTATGTCTTTTAGATACCTTTTAATTACAGGTTTTTCTAATTTTTCTTCTTTTTCTATATCTTTTTGTAATAATTTGTTGATTATCTTCTCTGTCTGACTCACATTCAGATTCTCATCAATTACTTTTTGAACAATTTTCAGCTGAATTTCTTCTTTGTCTAACTTGAGCAATGCTCTTGCATGACGTTCAGACAATGTTGATTCTAATAAAATCTTTTGTACCTCATCCGATAATTGTAATAGTCTTAACTTATTAGCAATAGTCGATTGTCCTTTTCCTAATTGCTTGGCCAAATCCTGTTGCTTTAAGTCATAATCACTGATTAGATGGGCATAACCTTTTGCTTCCTCAATATAATTCAGGTTCTCTCTTTGCAAGTTCTCAACCAAAGCAAGTACAGCAGAATCTTTTTCAGTAACATTGACAATAATTGCTGGAATGGTCTCCAAACCCAGTTGCTTAACCGCTCTTAAACGTCGTTCACCCGCAACAATTTCATAGTAATTCGTCATAATCTTACGAATACTGATTGGCTGCATAATACCATATTGTTTTATGGACTGTGCCAACTCAGATAACATTGCCTCGTCAAAGACTTTACGAGGTTGACTGGGATTAGGTTTTATTAAATGCACTGGAATTTGAAACACATGATATGATTGATTCGAACTCATAAGAAGTACCTTCCCTTTTTTTGAATATTATAGCACAAAAGTCTATTTCCTGGGAAATATTATTTGCTATAAAGGCTTTTTGGAAGGTTTACCTGATCGTCTTGGATAACGTTCAGGTGTCTCTTTTACCTTACTAATAACTACAAAGCCCCTTTTGATATCCTTTGATAATTCAATCGTGTCTGTAACAGAGGTAAGTTTGCCACCTAGGACATCAATAGCATTGTGGCTTGTTTCAACTTCTTCAAGGGTTCTTGATCCCTTATAAGAAATGAAATAACCATCACATTTTATAAAAGGTAAACAGTACTCACACAAAACATTTAGTTGACTGACGGCTCTAGACACAGATATATCAAAACTTTCTCGATAGTCTGTTCTAGCTAGGTCTTCAGCACGTCCATGTATGGCCTCGACATCATCTAACTCAAGTGAATCTATTACAGTGTTCAAAAATTGAACTCTTTTACTGAGTGCATCCAGTAAGGTTACTTCTAGATGAGGAAAAACTATTTTTAGGGGTATACCTGGAAATCCTGCACCAGTACCAATATCTATTAAACTACTAGCCTTATTAAAGTCATAGACTCTATAAGACAATACACTATCCACAAAGTGCTTAACTAAAACTTCATTAGGTGATGTAATTGCAGTAAGATTCATTTTATGGTTCCACTCAACCAATAATTCATAATACTGGACAAATCGACTCACTTGAAGGTCTGATAAATTAAGGCCTATGGATGAAAAAGATTCAATTACTTGATTTCTAGTCATTATCTTTTTGTCCTTCTCTTTTTTGGCGACGTAGTTGTTCAAGGTGTACTAGTAAAACAGATATGTCTGCAGGTGATACACCTGATATTCTAGAAGCCTGTCCTACTGAATTAGGTTTTACTTCATTTAGTTTCTGTTTAGCTTCAATCCTGAGGCTATAAACATCATCATAGTCCAGATACTCAGGTATATATTTCATTTCCAATTTCTTGTACTGAGCCACTTGTTGCTCCTGTCGCTTTAAATAACCTTCATATTTGAGAGATATTTCAACCTGTTCAATGACATCATCGCTATATCCCGGTCTTTGATGGTCTATAGCTTTCATTGACTTATAGTCTATCTCTGGACGTTTTAATAGCTCGGCCAAGGTGGATCCAGATCTAAGGGCTGTACTTCCCTGTGCTAAAAGGTATTCTTGAACTTCTTTTTTTCCTCCTATGGAAGTGGTTTTAAGACGTTTTATCTCAGCTTCGATACTTCTTCGTTTAGCACAAAATCGAGCATAACGTTCCTCACCAATCAATCCTGCTTTATAGCCTATATCTGTTAATCTAATGTCAGCATTATCCTGTCTCAGCAACAATCTGTATTCAGCTCTTGAAGTCATCATTCTGTAAGGCTCTTTTGTGCCCTTAGTTACAAGGTCATCAATCAAAACACCAATATAACCTTCAGATCTATCAATTGTTACCTGATCTTTACCTTTTACCAAAAGTGCAGCGTTCATTCCAGCTACAAGCCCTTGTGCGGCAGCTTCTTCATAACCAGAACTACCATTAAACTGACCTGAACTAAACAGGCCTTCAATGCTTTTAAATTCAAGTGTACTTTTAAGTTGAAGTGGGTTAATACAGTCATACTCAATGGCATAACCTGTTCTCATAATTTGACACTCTTCAAGACCATCAATGGTTCTTAACATGTCACGCTGTACATCTTCTGGAAGTGAGCTGGACATACCTTGAACATACATTTCTGATGTATCCTCACCTTCTGGTTCCAAAAAAACTTGATGTCTGTCTCTATCTGCAAATCTAACCACTTTGTCTTCGATTGAAGGGCAATACCTTGGACCTGTTCCTTCAATAACCCCACTATATAGTGGTGATCTATCTAGGTTCTTTGAAATAGTCTCATGGGTTGTTTTATTGGTATAAGTCAACCAACATGGTATCTGGTCTCTCGCAATATCTTCAGCTTTGTTTTCAAAAGAAAAAAGGTACTACATGTTCATCACCAGCTTGTTCCTCCATTTTTGAGAAATCAACTGTATTGCCATCTATTCTAGCTGGTGTGCCTGTTTTAAAACGATACATCTCTATGCCATTATCTTCTAATGACTGAGTTAGGTTATTGGCAGCTTGTAATCCATTAGGACCTGAGTTCACTTCAACTTCACCATAGATACATTTAGCTTTTAAGTAAGTACCTGTTGCAATGACCACTGCTTCAGATTTATAGATAGCACCAGACAAAGTCTTAACACCACATACTTTTTTATTTTCAACAAATAATTCAGTCACTTCTGCCTGTCTTATAGACAGATTCATTTCCTGTTCAAGAGTCTTTTTCATTTCATTTGCGTATTTGTGTTTGTCTGCTTGGGCACGCAATGAATGAACAGCAGGTCCTTTACCGGTATTGAGCATTCTTGATTGAATATAAGTTTTATCTATATTCTTACCCATTTCACCGCCAAGGGCATCTATTTCCTTCACTAAGTGGCCTTTGGATGTTCCACCTATACTTGGATTACATGGCATCATAGCAATGCTATCGAGGTTTACCGCAAACACAAGGGTCTTTTGACCAAGTCTTGCTGCTGCTAAAGCTGCCTCACATCCTGCATGGCCGCCACCTATTACAATAACATCATAATGTCCTTCTATATAGCTCATAATTTCTCCTTCATTACAACTATTGTGCTTTACCTGCCGCCTTAACGTGGTCTTTGGCTCTTTCTTTTAGCCTTTCATCGAAGGAATGCACTTCGACTATCGGCTTAACGTGACCTAGGCTTTCAGCGAAGAAAAGCGCTTCGCCTATCGCCTTAACGTGACCTAGGCTTTCAGCGAAGAAAAGTGCTTCGCCTATCGCCTTAACGTGATAACTTTCATGAAAGTTATCACTTACCTAAACAAAATCGGCTAAATATCTCACTTATCATGTCCTCATTAACAGAATCACCTGTAACGACACCAACGCGCTCGTAGGCGTTTTTTAAGGTCTATTGACCAACAATCTTCTGGCATCATACCCTTTATAGATGAAAGTACCTCATTTAGGCTAATTAGAGCTTCTTCTAGGGCATTCTTATGACGCACATTGGTAATATACACATCATTGTTAATATCAATATCACCAATATAGAACATTTCTTTTATACAATGTTCTAGGTTGTCAATACCATCATAATTCTTAGCAGAAATATCAATCATGTGACATTCGTGTAATAGTTCACTAATATGTTGCCTATCAATTTTTTCCTCAAGATCTATTTTATTAAACAAACAAATGACCTCGCGGTCTCTGATTAATTCCATAATATGAACATCTTCTTCATCTACTTCTCTAGAAGCATCTAATACAAATATAATTAAGTCAGCATCCTTTAACTGTATCTTAGAACGCTCAACGCCAATTTTTTCTACGTGATCATCTGTTGATCTTATACCAGCTGTATCTACAAGCTTCAGTGGTATACCATGTATATTCATATACTCTTCTAATACATCACGAGTTGTGCCTGGAATTTCAGTAACAATTGCCCTGTCTTCCTTAAGCATAGCATTTAGTAATGATGATTTCCCCACATTTGGTTTACCAATTATAGCAGTTTTTTTTATACCATCACGTATTAACTTACCACTCTCATAAGTTTTCATTAGGTCATATATTTCTTTGATAATGACTTGTACTTCTTCCATCACCTTATCATGGGATAATTCTTCAATATCGTATTCAGGGTAATCTATAGATGCTTCAATATGAGCAATAATCCCTATCAGTTTTTCTTTAATCCCGTTTAGTTTACTAGTAAGGCGCCCACCTAATTGATTAACAGATGACTTTAGTGATAACTGTGTTTTTGAATTAATGATATCGACGACAGCTTCTGCTTGTGATAAATCAATACGTCCATTAAGGAAAGCTCTTTTTGTAAATTCACCAGGATCTGCTAATCTAGCACCCATACTCAAAACTAACTTGAGAATATTTTCCATCATCATAAC
>JDSF01000256.1_pt1 | contig 29596 bp, 45 predicted proteins | sample 199441 | NCBI WGS metagenome assembly JDSF01 (sample SAMN02592751, study PRJNA231836) | bioreactor metagenome | isolation source: continuous culture bioreactor denitrification-DNRA | place: Germany: Bremen
GACACGTCCTCGTGGATTTGATGCGAAAGCTTAAGGGGTGATATTATGGGTAGTTCATTTTTAGGATTAAGTATTGCAATGTCTGGTTTATTTGCGAATCAGAGAGCTTTGAGTGTTACTTCACATAATGTTGCCAATGCAAATACAGAAGGCTATAGTCGCCAGAGGCTTGATATGAATGCGTACCGCCCAGACGAACTTGGTGGAGGTATGGGAACTCTAGGGACTGGTGTAGATGTAGAAGCAGTGAAGCAAATTCGTGATGCGTTTCTTGATTTTCAGTACCGCGGCGAGAATAGTAAGCTATCAGAACATCAAGCACGATTCGAAGTTATACAAAATATAGAAGCAACTCTAAATGAACCGACAGATTCGGGGATTAGACAGTTAATGGATGATTTCTTCGATTCTATTCAAGAACTTAATAAAAATCCTGAATCACTTTCAGTTAGGACGCTGGTTAGAGAACGTGCCATTGCTCTGACTTCTGGTATTGGGAATATGACATCGTCTCTAAAAGATCTCCAAAAGGACATGAACTTTGAGTTTGAAGTATCTGTAAATAATTTGAACAATTATGCAAGTCAAGTTGCGGATTTGAATAAAATAATTTTTGAAACAGAACTTACTGGTGGTACTGCAAATGATGTGCGTGATCAAAGGAATCTTCTATTAGATAAAATGTCCGAACTTGCAGATATTGATTATTATGAAGATAATAATCAAAAATTCCACGTTTCAATTGGTGGTCATGAAATCGTATCACATGTACGGTCAGATGAGCTAATGTTGATAGAACGAGATGAAAAACTTAATTATACGGATGTAGAAGGTCTTGTGGATATTCAGTGGACAGATGGAACGCCATTTAATGCTAAGACTGGTCGTGTAAAAGGCATTCTTGATGTTAGAGATAATATAGAAGGCGATGACAAAGGCATACCGTATTACCTGGATAAAATTAATGAGTTTATGAGTACATTAACAAGTGAAATCAATAGAATTCATCGCACTGGGTATGATCTTCAAGGAGAAACAAATATCGATTTCTTCACAATGAATGGTATGACTACTGAAGAGTTTGGTGAACACTTGTTAACATATGGACTTGATGGTGGCAGTCCTATTGACGTCACTGATCAAATAACATCTAATATTACACCCGATATGGATCATAATGATTCTACAGAGCAAATTAGAGAAAACTCAAAAGTGTTCTTCGAAAATAATCCTCAGCTAAAAGGAAAAAATATTCGACTTATTGATGATCGGTATTATGTTGTAGATGTTATTCAAGCGGATCAGTTGTCTATATCTAAGGATCTAGAGGATGTTAACAAAATGGCAGCATCAACAACTGTTGAGGGGTTGCCAGGCAATGGTGGAAATATTTTGAATATGGCGAATGTTCGTCATGATGTTGAATTGTATGACTGGGGTAGTCCAGATGACTTTATAAAATCGTTGGTTTCAAATTTGGGTGTTGATGGGCAAGCAACGAAGAGTATTGTTGACAATCAAGAACTTTTAGTGAAAAATGTTTCGATATCACGAGATTCTGTTATGGGAGTTTCACTAGATGAGGAAATGGCAGATATGATTCGTTTCCAGAATGCATACTCTGCAAATGCACGTATGATTAATGCTATGGATGAGATGCTGGACCTGATTGTAAATAGACTAGGTCTGGTTGGTAGATAATAGTGGGTAATAGGGTGGAAGTAAAACTTTTGGAGATGGTTATATGCGCGTTACAAACAACATGTTAATTACAGGACTGCTCCATAATGTCAATTCAAACCTTCTTAAGATGAGTGAGTATCAAGATGAGTTGGCAACAGGTAAAAAAATTCAATCCCCTTCAGATGATCCGATTGGGATTTCGAAGGTTTTAAAATACAAAACAGATTTGTCTGAACTAGAGCAATATGGAACGAACACACGAGATGCTCTGTCGTGGTTAGAAACAACTGAAATCGCACTCATTGATATGAATAATGCACTACAAAGAGTTCGTGAGTTAACAGTTCAAGCTTCTAACGGATCAAATTCCCCTGACGATGTGGATAAAATTAAAAGTGAAATTGAGCAACTGAAGAATCATATTGTCAGTGCTGCTAATTCATCTTATGCAGGTCGATATATCTTTTCTTCTTATCATACTGATGAAAAATTAATGAATGATGATGGTACATTCAACATAGATATTACAAATTATGAAATACTAAATAAGCCTATAACCCAATATGAGATTGGGATTGGTGACGTCATGGATATTAGTACAAATGGTATAGATTTATTTGGAGTGGTAGAGTCGGAGAATCTTCTAAATACTGCATTACCAGATAATAGCACAGTTCAGTTAAAGGGAAATGTAAACCTTGCTGGTTCTTATGATGTAGTCGATGCAAGGCATATGGGGCAGTTTGATCTTAATGCTGACCATACTGCTGAGGATTTGGATATTACTGTGAATATCGATGGTACTGAATATGTATTTGTAGTAGATGAAAGTACACTAGATGGAACGACAACACCGTTAACAGAACAACAGGTGGTTGATGTATTTGCTGATGCTGTAACTGCTAATGGGGAAAAACTTTCTGATTTTACCGAAATCCGCTTTAATGCCGGTGATTTTCTTATCACTCCGTTTGAACAGGGACAATATGTTTCTGTAAGTGGTGGTAATGCAGTTTTTGCTCATCAATCAATTAAAGCAGAGTTAAACCCTGAAGCTTACTATACAACGGGTCATGATTTTGATATTACAATTGATGTTGGAGGTGTTCCGACAACATATGATGTTGATCAGTCAGCCTTCACAGGTTCACTGACTACTGCTGATGTAGTGACTTTGTTTGAAGATGCACTCGATCCAGGGTTAAATCGCCTAGGTGATAATGCAGATATATATTTTAATGGTAAAGGTGAACTGGTAATTACACCAAATACTTTAACTTCAGATACAAACATTAGTGTAGGGGGGTTCAGATGTATTTAATAGTTCTCTAAATGTTGGTAAAGGTGATGGCAACGATTCTTGGAACATTAGGGTTGGTGATGTCGTTTACAATGTAGATGAATCAGCGCTGGATGGATCTGGAACCCCTTTAACTGAGGACGAATTTGTTGCTGTTCTGAAGCAGGCTCCAGCTTATAGTCCTTATACTGGAACACTCGAAGATGCTGCTGACGTATACTTTGATGCAGGTGGGGCTCTTGTGGTTAAAGCATTGACTAGTGGAGCAAAAGTTAAAATAGATGGTCCCGAAAATTTTTTAGTTAAGGAAACGATCGTTAGTGATACTAAGCAGGAAACTGTATCTGCTCAAAAATCGAAAATGATGGGGGGCTTTTACAAACACAAATGATTATACGGTTAAGAAGGCAACACTAATTGGTGAATTTGATGTTGCGGGCGATTACACAGCGGATGATTTAACAATTACAATGGACATAAATGGAACTGTGTACAATTTTGATGTAAATGAAGCTTCATTAAACGGGTCTTTTACAAGCTTAACTGAGAAAGAAGTTATTGACGCATTTAAGAACGCAACTTCAGGCCCTAACACCTTATCGGATTTTGCTGAGGTAGAATTTGATGATGATGGATATCTAATCATAGATGCACGAAGACATGGGGAAGATACAACCATTCAGGGTGGTCCGACTGTATTTAGTCAAAGGGCATTGGTTTCAAGTTTTAATCCAGCTTCTAACTATACTGCCTCTAACTTTGATGTGACGTTATCAATTAATGGAAGTCCTGCTGTGTATGATGTTGATGAATCCGTATTTAACGGGACTCTATCAAATGATCAGATTGTCGCAGCATTTCAAAATACGTCTTCTCCGACAGCTGGAAAACTTAAATCTGTAGCGGATATTTATTTTGATTCTACAGGTCAATTAGTTATTAGTGCGAAATCTGAAAGGCCTAATATTCAAATCAGTTCAGCAGACCCAGGCGTTTTTTGGGACTGCAACGAATGTAGGTAAAGGACTAGAAACGAATAATCTTGATATTACTGTTAATGGAATCACGTACGATGTTGATGAATCTAAGCTTGATGGAAGTATTACTGAGTTAAGTAATAGTGAAATTGCTGAATTGTTTAAGTCTGCAAAAGCATATCAGCCTGCTACAGGCACTTTATCTGAAGTTGCTGATATCTATTTTGATCAACTAGGAAATCTTGTGGTTCAGTCTAAAAAAGTTTGGGGATGAGATAGAGATCACTGGTGCGGAGACTTTGTTTAACACAACCTCACTTACAGGTTCTGTGACATTGACAACTGATTATTCTGCTCAGACTCTTGATATTACAATAGATGGCAAAGTCTACGATGTAGATGAATCATTATTTGATGGTTCTGTCACACCATTAACGAATGAAGAGATTATTGAGAATCTAGGATTTTCAAAAAAGTGGTACTACGAAACTAAGTGAAGTTGCAGATATATATTTCAATTCGGGTGGAGATCTAATCATTACGGTAAAAGATCAAAAACCAACAAATGATATTTCGTATGACGCATCGAATACTATTTTCAATGCTAATCCGCCTACAAACATTGGCAGAGAAACACAGGAAATTGAAATGACTGCTGGTGGGTATATAAATGATGAGATGGTTGAAAAAAGCTGTGGACGAACAAAATTTTGTTATTACATTAGATGGTGAGACAAAAAACGATCACCATGGAAATGGATAGGTATGATACAGTAAATGAGCTGTTGACAGGCATCCAAGGAGCCATCGACTCAGCCTTTCCGCCTGTATCTGATATAGTTGTATCTAAAATTGGAGAAGTTGGCCAAGAAGCGCTTGTGTTTTCAACAGTTAACTCGCCAGATGATGGTTCTGTGCGCGAACTTGATATTAGAGCTGTCCGTTCGAGTAAAAGTCAAATGATCGAGGATTTTGATAATCTTATTGCGGCAATTGATGCGGATAATATTTATGAAAGACAGGCGGCAGAAAAAGCCATTGTAACAGCAGAAGAAGAACTTGCCGAGGCTAAACAGGTTCTAGACTATTCTGGTGGACCGGTTGCAGAAGCAGCATATGCGGTAGCTGTTCAAAATCTAGCTGATGCTAAGGCTAAATCGGTTGAGCTTAATGAAAAATACACCACTGAAATCGATTCGTTTATTACAAATTTCCAAGGGCATCTAGACAATATTAATACAATCCGTTCTGACATTGGTGGTAAAACAAACCGTATGGAACTTGTTTTGAATAGAATTGGTGATGATAACATTAATTATTCGAAGTTGCTCAGTAATGCAGAAGATGCGGATATGTCAGAAATTATTATGAAACTAAAAAATGCAGAAAATGTTTACCAAGCATCTTTGTCAACAGGAGCTAGAGTCATTCAACCGTCGTTAGTCGATTTTCTAAGATAAGGGTAATCGTTAGAAGGTGAGTGTAATGCGTATTCAAATGAGGAGCCAAAATGGTATTATTGGCATTGAGACGCGTAATGCACAAGTTGAAATTGACATGGATCAACCAATACCTGAATATGAGATTAAAGAGCCAGAAATTAGTATTGATTCGACCTTGCCAAAGGTTGAAATTAGTCAAGAACAGGCCTTCTCAGAATCAGGTCTTAAAGGTGTGCTTGAGTTAACCTTTGAGAATGCACAAATTGCCAGACAGTTGATGTTAGGCGGAATTCAACGTGCAGTTCAACAAGGAGATGAAATTGCTGATGTAAGCAAGCCAAATCCCATTCCTGATCATGCTAAGTATAATTCTTGGGATCAATTTAAGAAGGATTATAATATGGTAACTATGCCTGTTTCAGGTCCAGATATTGAGGTTGTTGAAGGAGAAAACAGCTTCAATTTTGAAGAAGGTGATGTGGATGCTAATGTTCGTGTGACCAGTCCACTTATTGAGTACAGTACTGGGAATGTAGAAGTCTATATGCAACAATACCCTAGTTTAGAGATATGGACTGAAGGTACGTTTTTTTGACGAAAAGGTTTAAGGGGGAAATATGAATGCAGATAGTGAATGATTTTCTTGGAGAGGTTGAATACTCAGAAGAGGATATTGTAACTTTTAAAGAAGGTTTATTTGGTTTTGAAGATCTTGCAGAATATGTTTATATTGTAAATCCAGACCCAGCATTTCCGTTTGGGTGGTTACAAAGCGTAGAAAATAGAGAGACGTCCTTTATTGTGACCAATCCCTTCTTGTTTGCTTCAGATTATGATTTTGAATTGACAGATTCGATAATTGAAAAATTGGAAATTAAGGAGATAGATGATATAACAATATTAGCAATTGTGGTTATTCCCGATGATCCACAAAATACGACCATAAATTTGAAATCGCCTGTTGTGTTTAATAAAAAAACCCGTCAAGCAAGACAAGTGATTTTAGATGAATCGTATGATTTAAGGTACAAAATATTTAAGGCGGATGGGGAAGAAGCGCATGCTGATTCTATCTAGAAAGAAAAATGAAAGCATTGTAATAGACGGGAAAATTGAAGTCCAGGTAATCGATATTGGTGATGGGCGTGTAAGAATTGGTATTAATGCACCGAAAAACATGGAAATTCACCGTAAAGAAGTGTATAAAAAAAATCCATGATGAAAATGAGAATGCAGCAAAGTCTCAAACAGCGATGAGGTCACTTGAAAATTTTGTTAAGACTAAGAAATAAATGCATTTTTGATGAAACGATCCATTAAAGTGTTGGGTCGTTTTATCGTTGATTGAGTAGAAATCAAAAAAAATAATCTGTCTCAACTCGAAAAGGAATTATCTGTATTCGTATTGAATGATTGATAATAAAGAAAAGTGTTTTGATCCAATATATGAAAATACGAGTTGTGAAAAATGAAAGGGGAGTATGATGAGAATTCTGAAAATCATCATACAACAAGAAAAATGAAGAAGATTCTATTTGTTATTCCTCCATCACTTCCTTTAAAGGATATTAATGGTGTTGACGACAAGATTTTTGATGGCTATATTCCAACATCAATTCCTATAGGCGTTTTGTCTATTTGCTCATACCTCCAGGCGAATATGGCCATTGATATAGAAGTTTTTGATCTCAATGTGGAATTAAGTAAGCTTAAAACGCTTAAAAATAGTGAAAGAGTAATTAGAGAAGGTATCTCCAAAAGATTGAAGGATGTAATGCCAGAAGTTGTAGCAATATCTGCGCTTTTTAATTCTAATTTTGAGTATATAAAAATCATATCGGATGTTACAAAAACATATAGTTTAGATGTATTTACGTTTGCTGGGGGGGGATTGTGTACAAATATGTTCGAGTATGTCCTCGATTCGTGTAAAAACTTAGATGCCATCAGCTTTGCTGAAGGTGAACGACCGATTTATGAACTATTATCGGCCAATGATGTTAATGAAATTCTAAGTGAAAATGATGCTTGGATAACTAGAGAAAAATTAAATTCTGGAACGTTTGTTCCTAAAGCTGATTTTATTAACACATTAGATGAGATTGTGCCCTTTAATTATGATTTAATTAATTTCGAAGAATATCAGGCAAAAAGTCGTGGTCATGGATCTGTTAAAGGAAATGTTATATCAATAATGAGTTCCAGAGGATGTGCATTTCGATGTAATTTCTGTGCCTCTCATTCAGTACATGGAAGAAAACTACGGATGCATAGTGCTGAGCGGATGAGACAAGATATTAATAATCTATATGACAATTACAACGTTCGTTATTTTTTGTTTGAAGACGATCATTTTTTTGCAGATAAAAATCGTGCGATAAAAATATTAGAATATTTTTATGACAAAAGTGATGTGAGTATTGAGTTTCCAAATGGGATGGCAGTGTATACTATTGATGATGAAATTGCTTCTGTGCTGAAAAAGGCACATGTCAAATTCGCTACATTGGCTGTAGAATCTGGATCTGAACGAGTTTTAAGAGAAATTATTCACAAGCCTCTTCGATTAGATATGGTAAAAACAGCAGTTGACTCTTTGAAAAAAGTGGATATTTACGTACGTGCATTTTTCATATTGGGGCTGCCAGGTGAAACTGAAAAAGATCGTGAGATAACAAAGCAATTCATCAAGGAGATTGGATTTAATTGGGTTGCAATTATGATAGCAACTCCGATCGTGGGGAGTGATTTGTATATAGAATGTGTGGAAAATGGTTATCTAACATCCGATTCTATTGAAGATTTTCACTATGGTCGTGCAAATATAAAAACCCCCGATTTCACTCCTGATTTTATTGAAAACGAGAGATACAATATGAATCTGAGTGTGAATTTTGTTGAGAATCATGATCTCCATAATGGTAATATTGACACTGCAATAATTGGTTTTGCAGATGTCATAAAAAGAGTTCCAAATCATGCCTTTGCACATTATTTTTTAAGTATCTGTTATGAGAAAAAAGCAGAATTATGAAAAGTCCAAATATCATAGTAATATTTATATGGAAATCATTGATTCCTCTGAAATCTGGAAGAAGCGGAGTGAATTTTTTTGGATTAGAAATATTTCAGTGATAATAGGGTGAGTTTTTTTCTGAAACTCACCCTATTATTTTGTTTATTATTTGAGTGGAGGGTATATGTGTATTAGTGAATGTGGATCGGTATAGCACTGGAGGACACATATGCAAATAAACACAAAGAATTTTGGTGAGTTGATAATTGATGAAGAGACAGTTATCAATTTTAGAAACGGACTCCCGGGATTTGAAGATGAACATGAATTTGTTATACTCAATAACTGGGATACAGAAGATCCTGTAGTATTTATGTGGCTTCAATCTACAAGGAATGCAGAGTTAGCTTTTGTAATTTCTATACCATTTTTTGCTACGTGGAGACTATGAGTTTGAAATTCCAGAAAAAGTTTGCAGCGAAATGGGAATTACAGATTCAGAAGATGTTGGCGTATATACAGTTTGTACTATTCAAGAAAATGTAGAGAATATGACGTTTAATTTAGCTAGTCCAATTGTTGTAAATATTAAAGAGCGTGAAGCAGTACAACTGATACTAGATGATACGCGTTATGGTACTCAAGAAAAAATATAAGTTGGTATAGTCCGTGATTTTCATTATATAAGATGGTGTGAAAATAAATATGAAAAAAAATTGAAATTTCATTAAAGTTGTACTGAATTGCTTCCGATAATGTAATTGAAGCGCATAAGCTGTGAGCGGCCGATCATAGTAGCGCAGTTTAATTAATGCAAGGAAGCCAAGTATATTTCAAGGAGGATCTGTTATGAGAATTAATAATAACTTAATGGCAATGAATACTCATCGTCAATTGGGTATCAACGCGGGTAATGGTGCTAAATCTATCGAGAAACTTTCGTCGGGTTATAGAATCAACCGTGCTGGTGATGACGCTGCTGGTCTAGCAATTTCTGAGAAGATGCGTGGTCAGATCAGAGGTCTGAATCAAGCTTCTAGAAACTCGCAGGATGCGATTTCTATGATTCAAACAGCAGAGGGTGCATTAAATGAAACACAAGCAATTCTACAACGTATGAGAGAACTTGCAGTTCAGTCTGCCAATGATACTAATGTTGATGCTGATCGTACTTCAATTCAGGATGAAATAAACCAACTTTCTACTGAAATCACACGAATTTCGGATACTACTGAGTTTAACACACAGAAGCTACTTGATGGTACTCTATCTGAAGTTCAATTCCAAATTGGTGCGAATGAGTCTCAAGATATGGATCTTTCAATCGGCAACATGAGTGCTTCAGCACTTGAAGTTGTTTCTGAAACAGTAACTATGTCAACTCAAGGCGATGCTATTGAAAGTGTAGTTGTAAGTGATAATTTTGATATTGAAGGTTCAACACTTACTGCTGCTGCTGGTGGAGCTGTTGCTGCAAAAGTTGATGCACTTGCTGCAGGAATTAGCGATACAGGGTTTGCGGATTCAATAACAATTAACCACGCTGTTGGTGTTACAAACAGTGGTGCCCTTGACCTTGATGGCGCTGGAAAAATTGCATTTGCTGCTGGTGGTGCATCAGGATTCATAAGTGGTGATGTAAAGTGGGAGGCAATTAATACATCAGGTAACAATGGTGATATTAATATTAGAAAATCTGGCGATTATGTAGTTGTTAAGATTTCTGGTGTTATTGATAATTCTGGTAACGCATATGATTTCGAAGATGCAATTACAGCAGATGCAAGTGGCGATTTCAAGTATAATGCTCATGGTATGAGTTTCACTGTAGCGGCTTCAGAAGTTAACGATCTTTCTGGTTTAACTTCAGGTATTGCTGTAAACCTAGCAACTTTTAGCAGTGGTTCAGGAGTCGATTTAACAGGCGGTGTTGGTATCCAAAATGATTTTACAAGTTCAGCTATTGATGCGTCTGGTACAACTTATGCTGCATTTAGTGGACAAATCACATTTGATACTACACACTCTGGTTGGGTTTCAGGCATTGATAACATTAAAATTGATGGTGTAGATTTATCTGGTTCAGGTGGATCGATCACAGTTACAGTTAGTGGCGGCGCTAGTACTTTGATTTCTGATACTGTAACATTTAGTGGCGCAGTTTCTGGTGATACATTTGTATTTAATGACTTCGGTATATCATTTGCAATTGATATTAATCAGGCAACAGACTTCTCTGTGAGTAAAGCCATTACAACTCATGATAATGCAGTCGCAATTTCTGGCGGTGGAGACCTAAAAATAACTGTTACTGATGACTCAGGTGTAGACATTAATTTAACAGTTACTGGTTATGCTTCAGGCACTTATGATTTAGCTCAAATTGCTAGTGGTATTAATGCTGCAGCTGCAGCAAGTTCTGGTACATTTGGCGGTAATGTTGCAAGTGTAAGTGGTGATTCTTTATCACTCGATTCAGCGTTCACTGGTGCAGATTCTCAGGTGACAATCACTCAAGATGGTGGCTTCACAGCGATCTTTGGTTCTGGCACTACAGATACTGGTGCAGATTCTTCGGTTAACTTAACGCTTAAGAATTCTGCAGGAACTACTATTGATTCGGGTGTAGTACAAGCGTCTGATACTTCAGTTGTGTTTACTGATACAGATGGTGAGACTGCTACATTCACATTAGAGGGTTATGATACTTTAACTGGTGTAAATGTAGAAACTGCATTTTCAGCAGATGGATTTGATAAAACGGCAACTGGTGTTGATGTTTCGACTACCGAAGCTGCATCAGAGGCAATTACGTTAATCAACGATGCGATCGAATCAGTATCAACAGAAAGATCTAAGCTTGGTGCAGTACAGAATAGACTAGAACATACAATCAAGAATCTAGATACTTCTGCTGAAAACCTTCAAGCTTCTGAATCAAGAATTAGAGACGTTGATATGGCTAAAGAAATGATGGAATTCACTAAGAATAACATTCTTCAACAAGCTGCTCAATCAATGTTAGCGCAAGCAAACCAAGCTCCACAGGGTGTGCTTCAGTTACTAAGATAATTTGAAGCATGGTAGTAAGAGGCATATTTAATGACTCTAAGGTAAATTTAGAGAGCCAGAGATTTAACTCTCTGGCTCTTTTTATAACTGCTTTTTTGTGTCTTTAAAGGTTTGTGATAGAAAAAAAATACAGTTATATATTTTTTAAGGAGGAAGTCTGCGTGGTCATAATAGTTGGAAACACTGTAATAAATATAGATAAAGTTTTTGAAAATGGCAATGAAGTTTTTGCGGAAATAAGTAGAGTTATAAATGAAGAGAAGCTATTACTAGATTATATTCAGATAGGTCCAGTTAAAATAACAAAGGATTTTGAAGAAGTGTATAAAAATATTGAAATTGATACTGATGAAATGAAGATTTATTGTTTTAAAGATCCTAAATTTGAAGTAAGTATGATAGATGAATTGAGTGACTTGATAATTGCGATGAAGGTGAGTTCTATTGAGCTATCAAAAAAATTCTATCAAATTGAAAACGAAAAAATTTGGGCAGATTTAATTTTATATTTTGACAGTATCGATGGGTTTATAAATCATTTTAACAATCTAAGTCATAGAATTGGAACATGTGATAATGACCTTCAGTTATGGAATTGGTCAGAAATATCAAAAAAAAGTTGAGTAAATTTGATGATGCTCTAATAAAAAATACAAAATCCAATTGCAAGCAAAGATACAGTTATGGTAGGGGATATTATATCATGGAGCTTCATTCCTGTTATTAATGAGATAGAAAGCATGATTGTGATGAATAAACCGGATAAGGAGAGTATTGTTGATGAAAGTAGACAACATTAATTATTTGAGAGAAAATTTTCGAAATAATTATGAAGAATTAAAGAAACTAGAAGAGAGTCTAGAGATGCATCAGGTTGATGTAAATTTAGCTGTTAATGGTAAAACATACCATGAATATTAAATTCGAGGATGGTATCAAAAGCATTCATAGTCAGTATGATCCAGAATACGAGGCGAAGTTAATTCTGGAAAAATATAATGGTATAGAGAATTATGATTATATATTATTTTTCGGAGTTGGTATGGGATATCTTGTGACAGAGGTATTAAAAAGCTATCCTTCTAAAAAAGTATATTTATATGAGCCAAATGAGGAAATATTCTTGTCTTATTTGGAAAATTCAAATCTACCATACAAAAATTTAGTTAACTTTTGTTACGGTGATGATGAGTCGAGGCTTGTTACTTTTTTGCAAGATGTACTAGAAAATACGAAAAGAAGAGTTTTGATTATTGAGATGCCGATCAGTGTGAAACTTTTCAAAGATGCTTATAGTGACTTTACGAGTTTATTTCAAAAAATGGTTCGCGGTAAACGTGTCGGTATGCACGCCCGTCTTGAGTTTCAGAAAAGGTGGACGTTTAATAGTATGGCAAATTTCGGTGAGGTTCTAGATTCGCCGAATATTTTATTGTGTGATAGAGAAGCATTTAAGGGGAAGCCAGCTATTCTTGTAGCTGCAGGTCCATCCTTAAATGATGAAATTGAAAATTTGAGGAAAATAAAAGAAAGTGGTATGGCTTATATATTTACCGTTGGTACTGCAATCAACACTTTAATTCTTAATGATATTTATCCTGATGCTGCATGCACGTATGATCCGAGTAAAGAGAACCAAATCGTTTTCCAGAAAATAGTAGAAAAAGGAATAAGTGATATCGCTCTAATATTTGGAAGTAGTGCGGGATACGAATCAGTACGCAGTTACCCTGGGAAAAAAATACATATGATTACTAGCCAAGATACTGTCTCAAGTTACTTTTTTTAAATCAGAGAAAGAAGTACCAATAGAAGTTGTTACGGATGCTCCAACGATTGCTATTGTGACACTACAGTTACTCATCAAACTTGGTTTTGGCTCTATTATGTTAGTAGGTCAGAACTTGGCATTTAGAGATGAGAGACAATATGCTGACGGTATTGACTACTTTGAAGAAAGCAGTTCAAGACTTATTGGTGCTCAAACTACAATTGATGTTTATGGAAATGAAGTATTTACAACCGAGTCTTTTAATCGAATGAGAGAGAATTTTGAACAACTCATTGCTCAATATAAAAAAGTAAGTGATGTAAACATTATCAATACCACTAAAGGTGGTGCAAATATTAGAGGAACAGAATTTATAGAGCTTGAAAAGTTGATGGAATCGGATTTGTCAGAGGAAACAGTTGAGTTTGATTGGTTAGAAAAAAGAGTGTATTCTGAAAGATTTACTTATGATTACCAATATATGATAGATCGTAGAGACCAGATGGATCTAGATTATACCGAATTAATAGAAAAACTGAAATCGATTGAAAAAATGCTGAATATAATCAAGAAACTTGCAAGCAATAGAAATTTCAAACAGTCTGAGAAAATGTATCATGAGCTGAATAGTGTATTCCAAGAGGTTAAGAAGAATGCATATTTTAATAGATTTATTAATCCAATGAATAGAGTGTACTACGATTTTTTAAATAGTGAATTCCGCTATATTAAAGAGGAAAAAAAATGAAATGAAAAAGGCGGAGATGGTTATAAAAGAGTTTGCAAAGTTTTTCAAACAGTGTTTAAAGGATCTAGAAACCGTCAATTATTTATATAAACAGATAAGAAAATCAGTTGATATATACGCAAAAATCAAAATTAGTCAGGAGGCCTAAATGTCTAGTAAAATTCTAATCACAGGGTCTGATGGATTTATCGGAAGTCATCTGGTTGAAAAGCTAGTAAAAGAAGGTGAGCGGGTTAGAGCGTTCACATACTATAACTCATTCAACTCCTGGGGATGGCTGGATACATTTCCTAAAAGTATTGTGGATCAAATAGAAGTTTTTCCTGGAGATATTCGTGATCCAAATGGTGTTAGAGAGGCAATGAAAGGCGTTTCGAAAGTATATCATCTAGCAGCCTTAATAGCAATCCCGTTTAGTTACCATTCACCAGATACATATGTGGACACGAACATCAAAGGAACACTTAATGTTTTGCAGGCTGCTCGAGGTATGGATTTAGAGAGAATACTCATTACTTCAACTTCGGAAGTTTATGGGACGGCTCAATATACACCTATTGATGAAAAACACCCATTTCAAGGACAGTCACCATATTCAGCAACAAAAATTGGAGCAGATAGATTAGCAGAATCTTTTTTATAGAAGTTTTGATATGCCAATTTCGATTGTGAGACCATTCAATACATATGGGCCTCGTCAATCTGCGAGGGCTGTTATTCCAACAATAATATCCCAACTACTTGCAGGTAAAAAAAGAGATTAAACTAGGCTCATTGACACCTACGAGAGACTTTAATTACGTAAAAGATACAGTAAATGGATTTATAGAGATTGGAAGGTCTTCAAAAAACTATTGGAGAGGAAATTAATATTGCGACACAAAGTGAAATCTCGATAGGCCAATTGGCTGAAGAACTGATTAGGCAAATTAATCCGAGTGCAAAAATCATTTGTGATGAACAACGATTACGACCGGACAAAAGCGAAGTAAATAGATTATTAGGTTCAAATGAAAAAATTATGAAGTTAACCGATTGGAAACCGGAATATTCATTTGAAAAAGGATTATCAGAAACAATTGAATTCTTTAGACAAAATTTAGATCGATATAAGGCGGACATTTATAATCTGTAAGCCGGGAGGTACAATAATGGATCGAAAATTTATACCACTATCGATTCCCAATTTTAAAGGTAATGAGTTGGAATATGTAACAAGTGCTTTAGAAGCAGGTTGGGTATCTACGGGTGGGAAACTTATAACTGACTTTGAATCAATGGTTGCAGACTATGTGGGCTCAAAAGGTGCGGTAGCATGTCAAAATGGAACTTCGGGAATCCATACAGCTCTACTTGTTGCAGGTGTAACAGCTGGAGATGAAGTTTTTGTGCCTAGTCTAACATTTATAGCTGCCGTGAATCCGGTTAAGTATGCGGGTGCGGATCCAATTTTTATGGACTGTGATAATTCTCTTTCTATAGATGCGGCAAAACTAGAACAGTTTTGTGAAAAAGAATGTAAGTATGAGGATGGTAATCTTTACAATAAAACTTCCGGAAAACAGATTAAAGCCATAATTGTTGTGCACATATTTGGAAATATGGCCAATATGGTAGATGTTTCAATAGTTGCAAACAAATACAGCTTGAAAATAATAGAAGATGCAACAGAGGCATTAGGAACATATTATACGGAGGGACCATATAAAGGTAAATTTGCAGGGACCATGGGAGATATAGGCGTATATTCGTTCAATGGTAATAAAATAATAACGACAGGTGGCGGAGGGATGATCGTCTCTGAAAACCCCGCTTACTTGGACCACGCAAAACATTTGACCACTCAAGCTAAAAGCGACCCGTTTTATTATACACACGATGAAATTGGATATAATTATAGAATGACAAATCTTCAAGCTGCTCTAGGAATAGCTCAACTTGAACAACTTGAGCTGTTCATTAAAATTAAACAGGAAAACTATAATTTGTTCAAGAGTGAAATAGAAAAGTTTGATGGTCTCAAAATGCTTGAATTTAGGGAAAATACTAGACCGAATTATTGGTTTTATGGAATTTATTGCGAGGATGATTGTAAGTATTCACGAGATGTATTAATAGAGATGTTTACTGAATCAAAAATTCAAGTTAGACCTATTTGGGCATTGATTTGTGACCAATTACCTTATCGGGCAAATCAGAAGTATCTGATAGAGAGAGCTAGTCAGTTTGTTGATCGGGTTATTAACATACCGTGTAGTTCGAGTTTAACGCAAAGCGATGTACTTGATATCGTAAATCGGTTAAATGAAAAGTGGTGAAAAATGGAAATTTCAGATTTTTTTATTGATGAAAATAGAACTATTTTGGATGCAATGAAGCAAATTGATTTGATAGCAAAGAAAGTATTGTTTGTTACTAAAAAGGATCAGTTTGTCGCAACGTTAACAGATGGTGATATTAGACGCTGGATACTGAGAAAAGGAGAACTGAGCGCTTCTATAGCACGATTGCCAACTATTCACCAAAGTATCTCTATGAAGACAATAAACGTGATTCAAAAGAATTTATGAATAAACATAGAATCGAGGCGTTGCCGATTGTGGATCATGATCATAATGTAGTTTCTATTGTTTTTTGGAATGAAGAAGAGTTGAGTTTTAGTAAACGTATCAATATTCCTATTGTGATTATGGCTGGTGGACTTGGTACTCGGTTATATCCTTACACAAAAATTCTACCTAAACCATTGATACCAATTGGAGAAATACCTATTGCGGAGCACATTATTAATCGGTTTCATCAGCAGGGGTGTGAGAAATTCTTTTTTAGTGGTTAATCATAAAAAGAATATGATCAAAGCCTATTTTAATGAAATTGAAAAAATCATAATTCGGTTATGTATGTTGAAGAGGATATGCCACTTGGAACTGGTGGTGGTTTAAGCTTACTAAAAGGTAAAATTAATGAGCCATTTATTTTATCTAATTGTGACATTCTGATTGATAGTGATTATGGAAAAATATATGAGCACCATATGAAAGAGGGGAATCTAATTACACTAGTATGTTCGTTGAAGAATATAAAAATACCGTATGGTGTAGTTGAGATTAGTGAGAATGGTGGGATCGAAGAGATGAAAGAGAAACCTGAGCTTTCATTTTTCACCAATACAGGGATGTATGTTGTTGATCCGCAAATTATAAACGAACTTATTGAAAATGAGAAAATTGATTTTCCTGATATTATTGAAAAATACAAATGTCAAGGTGAAAAAATAGGGGTTTTTCCAATCAGTGAAAAGAGTTGGCTGGACATGGGACAACTTGATGAGCTCGAAGAAATGAGAGAACGTTTAGGGATTGAGACTGTGAAATGACATTTCGTAGTCTTGTTCAAATGTCAATGCTTTAGGAATGGATCGCTGAATTTAAGGATGGATTAAATGAACATGAGTATCTTAGCAATAATACCAGCACGTGGTGGATCAAAAGGGCTACCAGGGAAAAATATTAGGATGTTGAAGGGAAAACCTTTGATTGCACATACAATTATTGAGGCAAAAAAATCAAAATATATAAATCATGTAATTGTAAGTACAGATGATCTGGAAATTGCTAATATTGCAAAGTCCTTTGATGCAAGAGTGCCATTTATAAGACCAGAGTATTTAGCAACCGATCAGGCGAAAGCACCAGATGTTGCCATTCATAGTTTAAACTGGTTTTATGAAGAGTATGGGCAGCTCCCTGAAATTACGGTTTTATTGCAATGCACATCTCCTCTGCGGACTGTTCAAGATATAGATGGTGCTATTTTAAAATTTAAATCTAAAGAATGTGACTCATTAACTAGTGTTTGTAAAACTGAGCATAGTCCTATGTGGATGTTCAAAATTGAAAAAGATATATTGATTCCGATTATGGAAGATTTTTCGAAATACTCACAAAGGCAGATGATTCCCAATTTTTATCGTCAAAATGGTGCGATTTACATAGCGCGGAGTGTAGATATTATGAGATATCACGCACTTGAATTCGGAAAGTTAATAGGTTATGAAATGAGTCAAAATGACTCTGTTGATATTGATACAGAATTAGATTTTAAGATTGCTGAAATTTTAATGGGTGAAAGGAATCAGTATGAATAAAGTTGCTGTTGTAACAGGAAGTAGGGCTGAGTATGGTTTATTGTACTGGACTTTAAAAGAAATAGAAAAGTCTCCAATATTGGATTTGCAGCTATATGTAACAGGAATGCACTTGTCTGAAAAATATGGAATGACAGTAGAAGAAATAGAAAATGATGGTTTTTCAATTTGTGAAAAAATAGACATTTTAAGTGACTCTGATGATATGGCGAATAGTATTGGTTTAGGTGTTATTGGTTTTGCTAAGGCGTTTAAAAAAACATATGCCAGATATCATTCTTATATTAGGTGATCGATTCGAAGTGTTTTCATGTGCAACTGCAGCCATGACCATGAATATTCCAATTGCGCACATTTCTGGAGGTGAAGTAACAGAGGGTGCTATAGATGATCAAATTAGACATGCTATATCAAAAATGGCGCATATCCATTTTCCAGGTGCGGAAACATATGCGAACAACCTATTAAATCTTGGGGAGGAATCTTGGAGAATATTCAATGTTGGTGATCCGGGTATTGAGTATATATTAAAACATAAGCCGATGGAGAAAGCAGCCTTAGAAGAAAGTCTAGGTATGAATATTAGTGAGAATACTGTGTTAGTGACATATCATCCTGTAACAATGGAGTTGGAAAACAATGATATGTATATTCAAGAATTATTTGAGGCACTTGACAAAATGTGTGTGGATGTGATTTTCACGTACCCCAACATGGATGCTGGTGGAGAAAATATTATTAAAGCGATAAATGAATATATACAGAAGAACTCATCTTCTAAAGCATTTAAAAGCCTAGGCAGTGAAAGATATGTGAGTTTATTACATTATGTTAAGGCAATGATCGGAAATTCATCAAGTGGAATTGTTGAGGCGCCAGCGTTATGTTTACCTGTTATTAATATAGGGAATAGGCAGACTGGAAGATTAAAGGCAGATAATATCATCGATGTACAGTGTGTTGCTGAAGAGATTATAGCCGCTTGGGAAATTATCATGAATGATGATAATTATGCTAAGACGTTAGCGAATACAAAGAGTTTATATGGGCGGTAATACCAGTGTAGAAATTGCCAAGGTGCTGAGCGAAATAGACTTTTATAAAAAGTTACTGAAAAAAAAATTAACAAGTAGCCAATAATGAATAGGAAGTTGAATAATTAGTGAGCACGTTGAAAGGAATCTGGTGAGTGTATGTCAGTTTATATAGTAGCAGAAGCGGGTGTAAACCATAATGGGTCACTTGAATTGGCAAAACAACTTGTTGATATGGCAGTAGAATGTGGTGCGGATGCAATCAAATTTCAAACGTTTAAAGCTTATGAAACAACAAGCGGTTATGCCGAAAAAAAAGCCCAGTATCAAAAAAGAAAATATGGATGTTGATGAATCGCAATATGATATGATCAAAAAACTTGAGCTTCCATTTGAGTATTTTAGGGAAATTCAAATGTATTGTAAAAAAAAAGAATATTATGTTTGTATCTACACCAGATGGTTATGAAAGCTTGGAATTTTTAGTATCTCTTGATGTACCCTTTTTTTTGAAAATTGGTTCAACGGAAGTAACAAACCCTCATTTTTTAGAGGCGGTAGCTAAAACTAAGAAACCAGTTGTCTTATCTACTGGTATGAGTACACTAGGTGAGGTAGAAAATGCGATTGAAATACTAAGAGACTATCAGGTTGAGAACTTTCAAATTATGCAGTGTACAACAGATTACCCAACTCAATATAATGATGTTAATTTGAATGCAATGGTAACTATGAGAGATGCTTTCAAAGTTGAAGTTGGTTTTTCGGATCATACGCTGACGAATGAGGCTGCTATTGCTGCAGTTGCTCTTGGGGCTGTTATTATTGAAAAGCATATTACTTTATCGCGAGAGATGGTAGGGCCTGATCATGTAGCTTCAATGCCACCAAGTGAGTTTAAAAGCTATGTTGAGAGTATAAGAAATACAGAAATGTTATTGGGTGATGGGATAAAAAAACCAACAAAGCGTGAAATAGAAATAATGAGAGATGTTCGTAGGAGTATTGTTGCATCTATGGAGCTGAAATCAGGGACAGTACTGGATGAATCTATGCTATGTTTCAAACGTCCAGGCTTTGGGGTTAAACCCGAGCATATAGAAATTCTAATTGGGAGACGTGTAATTAGAGATATAAAGAAAGATGAGATGATAAAATGGGAGGATGTATAAAACCTATAGGTGGAGAATTATGGTATCAGCCATCTTATTATCATCATGAGAAAGACAATTTTAAAGGTTCTGAATTGACGTATTTATCTAGTGGTCAAAGTGCTCTGCGCTATATTCTAACAAAGCTAAAACTGAGTCATGATGACATAGTTTTAATTCCTTCATATATCTGTCCAAGTATTGTAAAAACCTTGAATCATCTAAACGTGAATTATTTGTATTATAGAATTACAAAGGAAATGTCCATAGATATTAAAAGTGTTGTCGATTTGGTGGAAAATAAGAAGATTAAGGCAGTTTTTTTTTATAAACTATTTTGCCTCATATCATAATACTAAAGTGCAAAAAATTGTTGATAAAACTAAAGCAAAGTGGAATCATCATCATTGAAGATGCAGTACAGATGTTTTGGTTTTCAAAACAGTCCTTCATAGGAGATTTTGTGTTTAATAGTTATAGAAAATTCATTCCAATAGATGGAAGCTTAGTTATTGGTGGTGATGGTGAGAGTTTTACTTATACTACAGATAGATATGATTGGATGGTAGATACTGCAAGAAGTATTAAAACGTCTTTTGTCAATGGCGAAGATGTTTTGGAAACAGAATATTTGAATATGTTTTCAAAAGCTGAACGTGAATATAATCAACGTCAAAATATTTTAGGTATGAATAATAAATCGAAAGCACTACTTAGCAAAGTAGACTATAGTAGTATTTCAAAGAGAAGAAGAGATAATTACAAATACGTATATGAAGCATTGAAAGTACATCCCCATATAAAAACTCTTTATGAAAATAATCTTGATAATAATATGTGTCCAATAGGATTTCCAATCTTAATAGAAAATCGAGACTTTGTGAGAATGAAACTACGAGAGTTCGACATATATTGTGCGATTCATTGGGATCTTCGTAACGAAAAATGGGTGAGCGATTTTAACGATTCACTTTGGATATCGCAAAGAATATTAACACTGCCAATTGATCAGCGTTATGAAGAAAAAGATATGGATAGATTAGTTGTTACATTATTTGAGATTTTAAAGGGAGAAAACTATGAAAACATTTGATAAGATTTGGGAAGAAATACATCAAGAGGTAGAGTGGGGGAAATACCCGAGCGAAGAGGTTATTCGATTTATTGCCAGAAATTATTATGGAGCAGATAGAGAGAATACTAAAATACTTGATCTAGGCTGTGGAACAGGAGCAGTTACTTGGTTTTTAGCACGAGAAGGATTTGATACTATGGGTGTGGATGGATCTTCCGTAGCAATAGAAAAGGCAAGAAAACTGATGAAAAAAGAAAGTCTTAAAGCAACTTTTGAAGTTGGTGATATCTCCGAACTGAGTTGTGAATCTGAATCTGTAGATGCAATAACAGACTCAGCTGTAATATATGCAAACACCGTGTCTGGAATTGAAGCTATTCTAAAAGAATGCCATAGGGTATTAAAGGATGATGGGAAACTGTTCTCAACTGGACTATTTAAAAGAGGTATGACAGGATTTGGCACTGGTGAAAAGTTAGAAGAAAATACGTTTAGAGAAATGACGGAAGGCAGTTTAGCTCATAGAGGGGTCGCACATTTTTTTTGACGAATCAGAAATTCAAAAAATTGTGGAGCAATGCTGGATTTAAAAATATAAAAATAGATAGCTTAACTAGAACAGATAGGGGTGGAGCGATTAAAGTTTCTTATTATATAGTTGAGTGTCAAAAATAGAGGATGATCAATATGGTGAATGTATATAGTATTCAAGATGTTGAATGGGACCAGGTATTAAATAAGTTGCCTGAAAATAAACAAGATATTTATTTTACTAGAGAATATTATAAAATTCATGAGATGAATGGTGATGGAATAGCTTGTTGTTTTGTGTATACGGAGAATAACCAAATTGCAGTATACCCATTTATGAAGAATAAAATAGACAATTATGATTTAGATAAGGATTATTATGATATAGAAACAGTTTATGGGTATGGTGGTCCTATTGTAAGTCATGAGAATATAGCGTTTCTTCAGGCGTTTGAAAGTTCATTTATGGAGTATTGTGAAACGAACAATATAGTTGCTGAATTTGTAAGGTTTCATCCAATTATCGGGAATGAGTTAACATTTACGAATAGAATGAATACATATGAAAATCGAAATACAGTATACTTAGATTTAAACAAAGATATTGAGAACATTTGGTTAGAAGAGATATCCAGCAAAAATAGGAATATGATTCGTAAAGGTTTAAAAAACAAATTAACGGTAATTAAAAGTAATGATTATTCGAATTTCCAATATATATATGAAAAGACAATGGCCAATTGTGATGCAGATACGTACTATTATTTTTCAAATGAATATTTTAAAGCGATGAAACTTAGTGACAAAGTTCAGTTGCTAAATGTAGTAAGAGAAGGACAGACTATTGCATCAGCTACGTTTATGTTGTATAAGAATTATTGCCATTATCACTTAGCGGGGAGTCTTGTCGAATACAGAAAGTATGCTCCAAATAATATATTACTTTGGGAGGCTATACGATTAGCGAAAGAAAGTAATGTAAAATATTTTCATTTTGGCGGTGGAAGAACTTCGGATCCAGATGATACTTTGTTAAAATTCAAATCAAGTTTTTCGAGTTCTCTTTTAAAATTTAAAATTGGTAAACGTATTCACAATCCTCTAGTATATAAGTACTTGATTGATACTTGGGAAAAGAAATACAATAAAAAGCAAAAAAAATTATTTCTGCAATACAAAGTTTGTGAATAATAGGAAACATGACTATAATTAACACTCTATAGTATGGGGTGAAAATATGTTGTTAATTTATATAATTACTGAATGTTTTTAAAAATCTACCGATATATTCTATATAGGATATATCGGTATTTTAATGAAGTTGATTTCTACAACTGTCAGTATGATTTGATAATTTGAGGGGAGTTTTAAAGATGAAAATTGGGCAAGTTAATCCTAGTATCCAAAATGTTACAAGCTTGAAGTCTGACGTTCAACCTAATGTGGTTCACGAAAAACCAGGTGTTTCCCAAGACTTTGTTCCTGTTCAAACGCATGTTTCAGAGAAGGCTGACATTGTAGATCAAGCTAAAAACAAAATGGAAATTGATGAAGAAGTATTAAAAAAAATCAATAGAACAAGCTAATAAAACATTAGAAACTTATGACAGAAGGATTGAGAGAAATGTTCATGATGTAACAAAAAAAACCATGATGTATACAGTTAGAGATACTAAGACTAATGAAGTGATAGCTGAATTTCCACCTAAGAAAATTCAAGACATGATTGCAAAAATGTGGGAACTAGCTGGGTTGTTTGTTGATGAGAAAGCTTAGAACATCAGTCGAATTAAGGATGTGAAAATATGTCAATAAATAGAATAACGGGTATTACAAGTGGGATGGATACAGATTCCATGATCAAAGATTTAATGAAAATTGAAAAAGCTAAAATTGATAATACTGAAAAAAACAAAATATTGGTAGAATGGGAACAAGAGGGATACAGAGAAGTTATAAATGGAATGAGAGCTTTTCAAGATGAGTATTTTGATTTGCTAAATCCAGAAAATAATTTAAGGTCAGTCTCTTCATTTAGTGAATTTAATGAGAGTGTTCAAGTAAATGGATCAGATGTAACGTATTTGAGTGTTACAGGAACTCCAAGTATTAGTGACTATAGTCATACAATAGATAGTATTACGAGGTTGGCAACTGAAGATGAGTGGAAAACTGATGCTGTAGGAATTGGAAATTTGAAAAGTAACGAAATTAATTTTGGTATTAGTCCCATGTCACTTGAGTTCAGTTTGACTATTGATGGAAATACAAAATCTATTTCTATCCCTGATATGACAGGTATAACAGATAAAACGTTATTAGCTACAGCATTAGATGCTGAAATTCAAAATCAATTTGGTAGCGATTATGCGGGTGTAGTGCAAGCTGATGCTACCTCAGAATCAATATATTTTAGACTAGATGGTAGCAATATTACAATACTTGAAACGACAGATAAAGAAGCAGAGTTGGATTGGATGGGGTATACTTCAGGGCAATCAACTAATAGCTATGCAAGTGAGAGTTTGTTTGGACTGCTAGGAATTACAAATGCGGATTTAGAGTCGATGACGATTAATGACGTAACATTATCAGAAATTGGAATTACCCAAGGCAGTAGCTTATCAGAACTTACAAATATTTTATCTGCCAATACAGATATAAATGTCGACTTTTCATATAGTTCTACAAGTGATAGTTTTTTTTGTTAAAATCCGATTCAACAGGTTCGGCAAATGAAATATCAATGAATGCGTTGTTCATGAGTAAATTTAGTTTTGTTGATGATGTAGCACATCACACTGAAGGTCAAAATGCAGAGCTTGTATTAGATGGAACAACTATTATAAAATCATCCAATACATTCACTATAGATGGATTACAATATAATCTTAAAGAAACGTATACAGATGTGGATAGTATTGATATTGAAGTGACTACGGATTCTTCTGCAATTACAGATAAAATAAAAGCATTTGTAGAAACATATAATGGTTTGGTAGAAATGATCAGTGGGAAACTAGAAGAGAAAAAAAATTATGACTACAAACCATTAACCAGTGATGAAAGAAAAGCGTTGTCGGATGATGAAGTTGAGCAGTGGGATGCAAAAGCGAAAAAGGGTTTGCTTCGTGGGGATTCGACACTTGAAAAAATGTTAGTAGATATGAGAACATCGTTATATGAGCGTGTTAATGGCGTAGATCTTTCATTGGCGGATATTGGTATTGAAACGACCAATAATTACAAAGATGGTGGGAAATTAGTAATTGATGAGGATAAGTTGAAAGCAGCTATTGATAATAATTATGAAGCAGTTGTCGATTTATTCACGAATGAGTCTGATAAGGATTATATGGACTCAGATAACATAGCTGAGCGATACAGTGAAAATGGTCTTGCAAATAGATTATACGATATTATGCAAAATAGTATTCGTATAACTCGAGACTCGTCAGGTTCAAAAGGGACCTTATTAGAAAAGGCTGGTATAGATGGTGATCTTACAGATTCAAATAATATTTTATCCAAAAGTATACTAGAGTTTGAAACAAGGATGAGTGCTCTTTGGGAAGATTATTATGAAAAAGAAAATACTTATTATATAATGTTTGGGAAAATGGAGTCCGCGCTATCAGAAATGCAAGCGCAAGGAGCTTCATTGGCATCGCAGTTGGGATAAAAGTGGTGATCAGATGGATCCATATAGGATTTTAGGCGAGTACCTCAAATTAAGTGATATCATGTACCAAGCTTTAAAAGCTAAGAAGTACAATATATTTGAATCTGTATTGGAAAGTCGTGGTATGTTAGTAGCATCGATCGTAAATATGGAGCAATTATTTGAATCACTAAATCAAGCTGAAAAGAAAGATTTCAAAGATAAAATCAAAATAGCGGATGAGAAGATAGAAGATGCAATGAATTTATATCGAAAATTTCTTGAGCATGAACTTACGAAAGTTCATATATCGAAAGCAAAACTAAAGAAGCAATCACGAGTTAGAAATTATCATTATAATGATATTGGAAATCAAGGGAATTTCATTAATAAACTAAAATAGATTTGAAAGGAGCCTATTATGGCTGTTCTTAATCCATACAATTATGCTCGTCCAAAAGGTGTTATAGCTAATAAACCTTCATCGGTAATTAAGAATACCGGTGGTTATTCAGGTCAGAAAAACCAAAAAAATAATGCTGATCAGTATTTGGAGCAAAAAATATTAACTGCATCACCAGAGGAATTAACGTTACTATTATACGAAGGTGCAATCAAGTTTATTAAACAAGCTAAAATATTTAATAATGAAAAATCAATAGAAAAAACATCTAATGCAATAATTCGTGCACAGGCAATATATAGCGAATTACGAGCAACTTTAAACACAGATTATAAAATCAGTTCAGAATTAGATCGTCTATATGAATATATTCTATTTCGGCTTGCCGAAGCAAACATCCAAAAAAAACACAGAAATAATGGATGAAATATTAAAGATGAGTTATGAGCTTAGAGATACATGGAAAGAAGCGATGCAAAAGGCACAAGAGTAGTTTGGAGTGTATATGAAAGTACATTTTAATCCATTAAGAGCAAAGATAAATGTCCACTCTATAACGAGATTGACGTTTATCTTTGTTCTATAATTGGATTAAGTAGTTTAGGACTGTCTGAAGCCACGGAAATTTACATTTTTATTTTTGTATAAGTCAGCGCAAATTTGCTCACTTTTTTCTTGCATATTAGAATAATACTTATTTATTAGTTTTACATTTGCTTCATATAACTTATTATAGATTTCTTCATCAGTGTAGTTGGTAAAATTACAGGCTAATAAATCTGAATTTAAGTGTTTATTTTCATAAAAATCTTTTGAATCTGCTATGAGCCCTTCTTCAACAGCATAATCATATAAAGGTGAACCGGGATAGGGTGTAACAGGTCTTAGAGTTCTCATTTGACTGTGATCATCATATTTTAAAAGAAATTCAACAGCCATATCAATTGCTTCAAGCGGCTCATTTATATTGCCATATATAATATTAAGGCCAGGACTAATTCCGATTTCGATTGTGTTCTCAACTCCGCGAATTATAATGTCTCGGGTAAGAGCTTTGTTCATAACGGCTAGAGTATGGTTATCCAAGGACTCAATACCGTAATTAATGAATACACAACCGGCATCTTTCATTAGTTGCAAAGTTTCGTGATCCGCATAATTGAGACGACCATTACAGTCCCAAGTGAAGTTGAGGCCTGAATCAATAAAGGCCTGACATAATTCCCGAGTACGTGCTTTAGAATTCATGAGAAGTTCATCGAAGAATCCAATGTAAGAAACTTGATATGTTTCAATAAGGAAGCGAATTTCATCTACAATACTTTTGGCACTTCTAGCCTAAAGCCCTTATCTAATCTATAACAAAAATTACACTCGAACGTACAGCCACGACCTGATAACATAACCATAGCGCGTTGAGAGGCTTTTATATTTGGGAATCTTGCCATAACATAATAGTTCATTTCAAATAGGTCGTATGCGGGGTATGCTATATCATCTATGTTTTGAATAAGTTCGCGAGCTTTAGTCTTTACATAATTGTTATCTTGGTCAATAAAAGCGATCCCGTCAACAGTACATAGATGGCTTTTATTTGTGAATGCATCTAAGAGTTCTACAATGGTTATTTCACCTTCACCGATTCCGACTACATCCGCGTTAGTTTTCCGAAGAAAGAATTCTGGATCAGAAGCTGGTCCGTGACCGCCGATAAGGTAATGAAAATGACCTCTATTTTTTGAAGCGTTGATTGCTTCAGAAAGTTTAATGAGTTTTCTGTATTGGTAATAACCACCGATTACACTCACCATTACAACATCATAGTTGCTCTTATCTAACTTGTCGATAAGATGGGATTCAGGCCAATGATAGATATCCTGTTGATAAACTTCGATTTCATGTCCCGCATTTCTCGCTGCAGAAGCTAAGTAAGCTAATCCAATTGGGAAATGTGTAGTATATGATTCGTTATCATACACAACCATTAGTATTTTCATAATTACCTCCAAATTTAGTATATTGATAAGTAAACATAAGATTAAAAAATCAAATAGTGAAATTTTGTAAGGTTCTGATACTATTCATCTATCTATATTTTCTCATATATTTGATGATGAATCAAAAAAAACGATAAATTACTCTGAACAATTGAAAATGTTTAAGCCTGTTTCTCACAATTCACCTTGAACCGTTACAAATCCTAAAAACGTGGTATATAATATACGAAATTGATGAAAATTAAGAGTTATGCGTTGGAAATGACCCAGCAAATGACATCGTTCGTATTTAATGTCTGATGGGAGACGATCCTATGGATACCAAAACGACTATCCAGAAACTAATACATTTATCTATTCAAAAACTACATATTATGAAAGAAAAGTCAGAGCTTATTGATGATGAAAAGTATTTCACTGAGTCAGAATCAACTACAGAAGTTGGTGCGATTGATCAAATAAGATCTGTACTTGAGGAAAAGCTTCTAGCTCTAGATATAGAATTCTTGAAGTTTTATGGCCATGTTCTCGATCGAGAGGGGATTTCAAGACTCACAGAGATCGATACAACAGAGCATCCTTCTCTTGCCGACTTACAGACCACAGTGACCAAAATTCGTGAACTGGAGTCGAATATAGAAGACTCAGAGGGCAGTTTGAATGAACTTAGAAGAGAACATCAAAAAACTTTAGGGGCCAAAATGATTTTAAAAAAAACAAGGTGGAAAAGTAATCGGTGCCTACCAAAAGCAAATGCAACATAAGAAGAATGGGTAGGTTATGAGTTGAGTTCATAACCGGATAATAGCAATAAATTAACTTGCTATAACTTAAATATTTTAAACACACCCAAGAAAAATCTTCAAAGGTGTGTTTATAGTATTTTTTGTCGGGTATTATTAATATACAAAGTCAGCAAAGGAGGCGTTTCAACCAACATAGAATAGACATTTTAACAAATCAGGTCAGGCTTAATAAACGCCTGATTTTAATATTTTTAACTACCTGGAATATATAATAAGTATTTTGGGTTTATGTGGAAGGAGCTGACTATATGAAAGTAATCGTAACTGGCCGAAACATGAGTGTTAGAGACTCGCTTGTTGAACAGGTTGAAAATAAACTAACCAAGTTTGAAAAATACTTCCGCAGCGATATTGAGATCCATGCAACTTTTAGCCATCAGAAAACAGATCAAATTGTCGAGATCACTATCCCGATTAAACAAGGTACGACATTTAGAGCTGAAGAAAGATCAGACAATATGGAAACCTCTATCGATATGGCGGTTGACAAATTGGCACGACAGATTACCAAACATAAGACGAAATTAGAGAAGCGCTATCGCGGCCATGAAACGATTCGTTTTGAAGAAATTCCTGCTCCTACAGCTGAGCCAGAAGGTCCGCAGATCGTAAGGAACAAGAAGTTCTTTATGAAACCGATGGATCCCGAAGAAGCAGCAATGCAAATGGAGCTGCTAGGACATAATTTCTTTGTATTTAGAAACCGCGACACAGAAGAAATGAATGTAGTTTATGCAAGGAAGGATGGTAAATTCGGTTTAATTGAACCGGAAGATATGGAA
>JDSF01000257.1_pt1 | contig 29388 bp, 26 predicted proteins | sample 199441 | NCBI WGS metagenome assembly JDSF01 (sample SAMN02592751, study PRJNA231836) | bioreactor metagenome | isolation source: continuous culture bioreactor denitrification-DNRA | place: Germany: Bremen
TTATATAAAACATGTTATGCTTTTTTAAATTTTATTTGATGCCCTGTGATTTGGAGAAGCTTCCGTGCTAAGACATACCCAGCTGGGAAACAAACAAATCCAGTGATGAGTGCAATAGGGTATAGCCATCCGTCATAGAAAATTTGAGCGAAATCTAGTGCGAGAAGACCAAAGCAAAGCGTAAAGCCTGCCATAAAAATATTCTCGGCCCATATAAACATACACATATTGCCGTTGTATTCAAAATCATTCTTGTCAAAGAAAAATTGAGAAGCTTTAAATAGAGCATAAGTTGCAATAGAATATCCGGCAATTAAAGGCAAAATTTTAATAAATGTAATATTAATCTCATTGTACCAAGGCGCTGTATACGTAATATACTGCGGTACTAAGAAGTTAAACAGAGGTTCTACGGCGATGTAGATATCTGTTAACATTGATACCTGGAAAAGAGTTGAAACAACAATAAAGAATGGGGCATAGAATATAAATATACTAGATACACCTGCAAAGATACTATTTCCCATTATCGTAGCAATTAAGAAGTAAAATGAATACTGGAATAAACTGCTCATAAAGGCAACTAGGAACCAGTAAAAAATAGGAGTGAACGGCCCAGAAATTGGTTGACCTGCTGAGAAAAATGTCGCAGTCAAAATGAGTAAACAAACTGAGTATGCAACTAGTATTCCAAGAGCTCCAGACATAAACTTGTGTTTTAAAATCTCCCGTCTAGAGAAAGGCAGAGCAGCAAGAGTGCCAATAACACTTTCTTTTCTTGTGTAATAGAACTGGGTAATTATTAGTACTGGAATAACAAACCAGCCAAATAAGTCGACGGGAAACTCAGTTAAGAGATCCATGGATTCAAACGTCCAGCCATATTCCATGCCGTCATAAGCATTGTTTATCATTGTGAGCACTGGAAGCAGTAGTGCAATTGTAAGTAACAGGGTAGACCATCTTACTTGTAATACTTCTCTTTTAAACAGCGGATGCTTGAATGTGTGCAACATCAGCTTCACCTACCTTATTTGTAGTTATAAATATGTCCTCTAGTTTTAGGTCAATTGACTCCCAAAATAATATATCCATTGTCTCAACAGCTTTAATGACATGATCGTGGTCACCACAAATGGTCAGATATGCTACACGTCCAATTGATTTTATATTTAGAACGTTAGGCATGTCTGAGAGACCTGCAGGGACATGATCCTTAAAACAAACTTGAATTTGTCGAATAGCAGACTTCAAATGTTCAAGAGATGTATTGCTCAGGATCATGCCGTCTCGAATCATAATAATGTGGTCACATACTTGTTCTAAATCGTTGAGTAAGTGTGATGAAATCAGTACTGCTGTCTTATTTTCTGCAACCTCTTTCATTAATACTTCGAAAAGATGTTTTCTACTCATGGGGTCAAGTCCCGTAGTAGGTTCATCAAGTAGTAAGAGTTGTGGTCTTATTGCAAGACCAACCATTAAAGACACCTTCATTCTCATTCCTTTTGAAAGTTTTTGAATTTTTTGTGTCCAGTGGAATTTTAAATGACTGATTCAGTTCATGGAAATGTTGTACATCAAACTTCTCATAGATTTCACTCATGAAGTTTACAATATCATTAACGCGAGAGTATTTGAAGAATTCAGCTTCTTCAGTAATAAATGCAATATTGTGTCGTATGTAATGGTCGTGGAACACGTCGGCGTCATTAAATAGGATTTGTCCGCTTGTTGGACGTAGAATGCCACCAATAGCCTTTAAAAGAGTTGTCTTTCCAGCACCATTCTCTCCGATAATGCCTACAATACGCCCTGGCTGCACTTCGAAATTTAAATCTGACAATATAGGCCTTCCAACTATGTGTTTGCTCAGATTATTAACTTTCAGCATGGTCAGCCTCCTTTCTGAGTTCTTTATAAATGTCTTCTATCATTTTGTGTGTCTCTTTCTCATGGACGCCAAAATAGTGAAATTCAACCAATAACTCTTTGAATTTCTTCCTAAGTTGAGAGAGGGCTGTAGCATCCGTTTTTATGTTTAAGTTTTCATTTACGAATGTTCCACGGCCTCTAAGTGTTACAATAATACGTTCTTGTTCAAGTGCCTTGTAGGCCTTGCTAATCGTATTTGGGTTGACCCTTGTCATCTCAGCCAACTCTCTAACTGAGGGAAGTTTTTCGCCTTCTCGAAGCGCACCTTTTAAAATGCTTTCTTTAACTTCTGCGATAACCTGCTCATAGATGGGTTGACTTGAGGATGGATTGATTCTAAACATATAATCACCTCAGTGTATTAAGTGTGCTATGTGTGTTAGTACACTTAGAGTTTAGTATATATTGGGAAGTGGATCAAGTTACAAATATATGACAGTTGTTATTGAAATGCTAGAGCAATCTTTGATTGCTCATGTAAATAGGGAGTTGGAATTCAGTATGTTAATAAGAAATGCTAGAGCAATCTTTGATTGCTCATGTCGCGGGGCGCGCCATATAAGAAAGTAAGAACAAGCGAAGAGCTCTGAATTGTCATTCATTTCTCTTCACTTGTTCTTACTTTCTTGCATTTCTGATGCCTATCACGGAAAAAGACAACCGATTTTCATCGATTGTCAGAAGTAGTGTATATAGGAGGTTTGTCTAGATGACAAATTGTTAAATGCCAATTAAATGCATGAGCCTTGTGTAGCAGGTAATTAAGTTAGCGTCAATGCTTTTAATGATATCATCGTCTTTACCCCAGAAGGAGTGTTCGCCGTTTTCAATATGATACGGTAAATCCTCACTTCCGCGGTCTGACAAGTTCACTGTGTATAGTTCGTAAACGGTATCTGATGTTTTTTTTGATCCCATACAAAGACCTAAGTGAATCAATTCGTTTGGTCTAATATCATACCCTGTAAGGTCCATAAGTTCATCGATAATAGTTTGTTCTACGTCTTCATCTTTAACTCTTGTAGAAACTGCACAAGTGTCTGCGGCCTCATCCCAGCAAGGGATAACTTCACGTCTTAATAGGAATTCGTGTCCGCCAATGTGTTTGCGAAACGGCAGAATCAAAACACGCCTACCGCCTGAATACGTGTCGTGAGAGTATATATATGCTTTACCATGTTTGTCTGCTTCCATTATGCTGATTGCTGGATTCTCATAAATGGTTTTTCCGCCCATAATTCTGCCTCCTTTTGAAGTATTCTATTTTATTTATTCCCCATTAATTCATTTACAAACGGCAATTAAAGACTCGTAATACCTTTATTTTAGATGGTCCCACGGCTAGGTGTGTAAAATGCTTACCAAATTCAAAAAAAAGTAAAAACGTTCCAAAATCGGAACGTTTTTATTATCTATTCTTAAATTTTTTAATTAAATCTATCATATTTTGGATAGCCGAGAGTTCATCATTTGATAAGCCTTTATAGTCTAGTGGACTAGCTAGAGGTTTGTACTCTCCCATTCTTCTATGTTTAGTTCTTCCTAGCAGATAATCTACTGATACTTCGAAATTATCTGCGATGATCATGAGTGTTTCACGATCTGGAAAGCGAGAGTCGGTTTCGTACTTTGACAGCGTTTGGTATGCAATACCAAGTTTGTCACTGAGTTCTCTTCTCGACATTTCCTGCTCATCTCTGAGCTGAATTATTCTTGACCCAAAAGACATCCATGCACCTCTTATGAAAATATCTACATCCTTGTAGATTTAATTATGCTGATACTAGAACTATTATATACAAAATACGCTTGTGGTTATAATTCTTAGACGAAAAAGATAAATTTATTTTCAACTTATACGTTCCGTATCAAAATGCCGTACAATACAAGGAATTATAGCCTAACTTTTACTTTATTTAGGGTGTGGACTGCGAAGGTGTGCTTCTAGCAGGTCAATGTTGACATCTTGAACACCTTTAATCATACTTTTACAGACTTTAAATTGTTCAGGATAGTAGTACTTAATAAGTAAAATGAGCATGTTGTATTTGTTGACCTCGTTGGTAACGTAAATATAAGTCCCGTCACGACCAAATATATGCAGGATTCGAAAGACTTTTAGAACTTGCCGATGTTTGGCGTAATATATTCCGAGTATGTCCTCTTCATCGAGATGAATACAAAGATCCCCTGTACAGAATTCTAGATACTGCATATAAACGTCAATATATCTTGTGCGGTAGTACGTATAGAACTTATAATAGAAACGACCAAATAAATAGCTAATTATGCCATAGAAGGGCAAAAACAACGCAGGGAGGCTACCTTCCTGATTGATGTCGTATAAAATGACTATTCCATAAATTAAAATTATTACTAGCATGATAAAGCCGAAAGCATATAGGCGATGTGGGTAGTTAAAACGCATTACGTCACCCTCTTTACTGGAGTAGTAGATGTCAATTTTTTACCCGTCAACACTTTCATTTACACTTATGATATTCATATCATTTCTAAATAATACGAACATAGGAGGATCACATGGCTAACAACAATTCTTCAGAGGTTGCTAAAACATTATTTGATGGGGATTTTAACTGTGCGCAGTCTGTTCTAAAAGCTCTTACAGACGTTTCTGGGCTCGATACCTTACAATCTGAGGCCTTAACGGCAGGATTTGGTGGAGGTATGGGGATGCACCAAGAAATATGTGGAGCGGCTTCAGGGGCATGTATGGCTATAAGCCATGCTATTTTCCACATGTATAAAGACACAGCTGAAGGTAAAGACGCAGCATACAATGCTGTTCAGGACTTTATGTTCAAGTTTAAAGATGAAATGACTTATGTTAGATGTATTGATATGACTCAGTACGATTTTATGATTGAAGAAGAGAAAGAAAAGTTTGCTCAGTCAGGGAGAAGAGATGAAGTATGTGTGCCAGCAGTTTCATTTGCAGCGAAACTGGCGACCTCAATTATAATAGACCACAACTCAAAAGGTAATAAGTAATCCTCTGTTGTTAATAATTAAACAGACAAAAAGGAAAAAAACCTCTCATGGGGGAGAGGCTTTTCCGGGTTGAGTTGATATGGGTGGAAGATTGGGGTCAGATTGCATCTGACTTGTGGGAGAACTTCCAATTACATTTTACCCTCTATTTCAGAAGAATACAGAGGTTCTTCACATTTGGCACTTTAATCATCATATTCGGAATCATAAATAGAAAATGTGAAAGATATTACAAAAGGCAGCTTGTTTTTCGAAGAACAAGCTGCCTTTTGGTGTCTAACTTGAGAGGTTAGACACAGGGAAATGAGATTATGATTTAGAAGTCTCTGGTTTGAGATTTCGGATCAATCTTTTTTGTTTACTTTTTTCATGAGCACCCATAACGAGGCTGAACATGACTGGAATAATAACCATCGTTAAGAATGTTGAAACAATCAGTCCAGCCATTAAAGAAACGGCCATCGGTGCGAATAAACTGCTACCTGATAAGGCTAGAGGTATAAGCCCATTACAGTTGTGCCTGCACTCAGAATAATGGCGTTAAAACGCTTATCAACAGCATCTAGACATGCTGTGTTTAGGTCATCACCATTGTCCCTAGCTTCATTGATGTATTCAATAAGAAGAATACCATTTTTTAACAACGAGACCAATAAGTGCAATGACGCCAAGCACTGCTGTTAATGACATGGGTTGGTTAAAGATGTATAAACCAAGTACCGAACCTATTAGAGATAGCGGTATTGTCATTAAAATGATTACAGGTTGCAGGAATGAGCCAAATTGTACTACAAGTGTTACATAGATTAGTAGAATCGCCAGAAGTGCCAGTCCACCTGCAACACCAAAGTACTTTTGAATCATTTCTCTTTCGCCATCAAATGTTACTTTTACACCTGAGGCATCCATATCTGGCAGTATTTCATTTTCTATATAAGTGGCTACAACTGTTGGATCAGCATGAGGTACTGTATCTGCTAATACTTCAGATGCAATTTTTTCTATCGTATCTGTTAATGTTATCAAGCTTTTTACCTAGGTTCACTTCACTATATGCATGCATAGGTATTTTGTTTTCTGTAAGAGAAGACTTAATCATAAAGGTTTCAATATCTGTTGTGTCTTCAATATTGCCTTGAACAACTATGTCATACTCTTTACCATCGCGGCGGTATACAGATGCATCATATCCATAAAGTGCGAGGTTCATTTGCTTTTGAATATCGTACTTTGTCATTCCCATACTGCTTGCTTTGTCTGAATTCACATCAATTTCAAACTGGAAAGTGTAAGGCTTTAAGTTATTTCGTACATTTAGGGTGCCATCAACTTCACGCACACGGTCTGTCAGCTCTCTTGTGAATGCATCAACACGTTCTACATTTGAACCAGATACACGCATTATGATCTTAGCATCCTGGGGTTCAGCGTATTGAAGACGATTTACAGTACATTTACCTGATGCTATATTTTTATCTAGTATATCTTGGATATGTGCTGCAAATGCGTCTCTTGAATAGAAGCGACTTTCGTCTGTATTTCCAAGATCAAACTTAATAAGCATCTGTGCGTAATCCTTAGAAGGCGTTGCTGGTGGCATCGTAATATAAAATTTAGGCATACCGTCGCCAATGGCTACTGTATAACTAGTGATTTCTGGCTCTGTAGATAACAACTCAACAACTTCATCTGCTAGATCTTCTGTAGCATCAATATTGCCAGGAAGTTCTGACTTAATATCAATGTAGAATAAGTCTTTATCAACAAATGGGAAGAATTCACTTTGAAGCTGTGGTGTTACAAAAGAAAGAACTAAAATTAGAATCATAAATATTGAAACCGTCATGGCAACTTTTCTTTTTAAACCATACTCAAGTGTCTTTCTAAAGAATGTTCTTATTCTACCAGGCTTTTTGTCTTTCTTTTTTGATGGCTTAAATACCATACTTGATAGGGCAGGTGTTACGAGCATTGCAACTAGGTAGGCTGCAACAATCGAGATAATAAGAACAAGGGGTATAGCTTGCATAAAGGAGCCAGCTGCACCAGGTAGTCCCAGCAGTGGTGAAAAGGCCAAAACTGTTGTCACTGTTGCTGTAAATACTGGAATGGATGCCTTATGTGTAGACGATTTTGCAGCGGTAATGTTGTCTACACCATTATCAATCTCAACTTGAATGCTGTCACTAATAACAATGGCATTGTCTACGAGAATACCTAGAGCAATTATTAAAGCAGTTAAGGAGATTTGATGTATTTTTAAACCAGCGGCATACATAACACCAAAGGTAACTAGAATCGATAGTGGGATAGCTGTTGAAACAACCGCTGCATTTCTTAACCCCATACCAATGAATACAACTATAACTACAAATGCAATACCTTGAAGAAGGTTGTTCATAAAGTCACCAGTTGAAGTTGCTACATCTTCTGGCTGATAAATAACTTCTTCAACGACGAGGTTGCTTGGAAGACTGGCTTTTACTGTATCGAGTGTTTCTCTTACGTCTTTACCAATGAGTACAACGTTTTTTGCTGTCTTCGAAGTAGCCTGTTAAAAGAATTGCGTTATCGCCATTCTGTTTGAATTTTGACGCACCATCTTCAACATCCATATAAACTTCAGCAATGTCCTGAAGGCGTGTTACAACACCTGTTTCAGGAGAAATACTGATAATCGAATTTTTAATATCATCTATAGATGTATAAATACCAGGCGTTTTAACATTAATCTTGATTCCGTCTTGCTCTATTGCGCCTGATGGAATTTCTACATTTTGTACTGCTAGAATTTTAGCAATGTCTTCTATAGAAATGGACATCTGATTCAGCATGTCTAGGTCTACATCAACACGAACTTCTTTTTCAAGCTCTCCTTCAATGGTGAATTTACTAACACCGTCGATTTCTGTAAGAGCAGTTTTGAATTGTTCTCCAAATGATGCAAGTTGTTCATAAGTGTAATCATCACCTGAAAGACTAATAACCATTCCAGCAGTAGAAACTAAATCAGTATCAATAATACTGTCCATTACACCACTAGGTAATTCACTTTCAGCATCTTTTACAGCATTTCTAACTTCTTGCATCGCTGTGTCATTATCAACTTTCATGTCGAAGAAAACAACAACAATGGACATGGACTCTTTAGCATATGACTTAATGTAGTCGTATCCGTCAATTTCATAGAGTTTATCTTCAATTTTCTTGGTAACAAGATCGTTTACATCTTTTGCAGATGCCCCAGGGTAGGGTGTAATGACCATTGCTGCAGGGAAGGAAACATCTGGACTTTCCTGTCTAGGAAGGAGGTAGTATCCTACAGATCCCATAACAGTTAAGATAACAGCAAGAAATATAGTAATGCTTCTTTTGTCAATCGCTATATCGATGAGTTTTTTCATTATGTTTTCTCCTAATTTGACGATTCATCAATAACGATGTTGATGCCATCCGATAGGTTGTTCATACCTGAGACAACAACTTGCTCGCCTGCCTCAAGACCAGTTACACGTACCATCATACCTGAAGTGTCTTGTGGAATGACTGTGCGCTTGAAAGCTCTTTTACCATCTGTTACATATACAAAATCTTCACCTTCTGAAAGAAGAGATTGGATTGGAATCCAAATACCATGTTGTTGTCCTACTTCAATGTCAGCTTCTGCAATAGACCCTAAGTGGAAATCACCTTCATGTACTGCAATTTCAGCCATATATGTTCTCGTTGTAAGATCAGGAGCTTCATCGATTCTAGATACAATGCCATGTGTGTTTTGGTCATCGATAGTAATGTGTACAGTGCTACCAGCATCAATATCATTAAGATTCTTTTGTGGAATACCAACTTTAAGAACTTGTGATTCACTACGCTGAACTACGACTGGGTATCCTTGTGGAACTAGTTCACCAATCTCATACATTGTTTTCACAATAGTACCGTCAGCATGAGCGTATACATTTGCATCATCAAGAAGTCCGTTTTTATAGTTCAAATCTGCTTTAGCAGCATTAAGTTGAGTAAGCGCTTGGTTATGAGATGCTTCAGATACTTCTGTTTTTAATGTTATTTGGTCAAGCTTGTCCTGTGACACGCTACCAGCTTCATATAATGACTTCATACTATTAAGTAGATTTTTATCGTAATCTAGTGCTTCTTTTGCCTTAGTAATGTTAAGCTGTGCTGCAGAATGAGTTGCTTTGGCAGCATCTACTTGGTAATTAAGATCTTGAATATCTAGTTTAGCTATTAGGTCACCTTTTTGTACGACTTGTCCGTCCTCTACGTATAATTCACCTAATCTACCACTAGATTTAAAGCTATATTCTATTTGATCCTTTGAATCAACAACACCAATGTAATGTTGAGTAATCGGCTTGGATTGTTCTTCCATAGTCTTTACTTGGATTGATCGTACAGGGCCAGCTGGCTCTGCTGCTTTTGCTGTGGTACATCCTGTTACACTAACTGCAAGGAGACCGCAGACACCTGCTAAAGTCATTAGTTTTACAAATTTATTCATGGTATACCTCCTAGACTTTTTATACTAATTGTGTATTTTTAGTATAAAAACGTGTGAAAAAAGTGCCCTATTTCATACAGGGCTTGTTTTCTCTGACTAATACACCTTCAATAATAATGATAAGTGCATTTCTTAAATTGTGTGCCATTTCTTCAACGCTATCAGCATTTTCAATCATCTGTTCACGAACAATTCGTTGAAGTGTTGAAAGAAACTTGACGTCAATGTCCTTGCGAACAAATCCTTCTTCTAATCCTTTCTCATAAAGAGCGATTAGAGCGTCTGACATACGTTCTTCGCGTTTGGTATATTCGGCAGCAAGTTTTGGATATTGAACCAATAGCTCTCTGATACTCGCGACGTCGTATTTTTCAAATATGAGCGGGATCCTTTCAGTCAGAGAATATAGAGCCTTTAAAGGCTTATCCTCATTTGTTGCTTGCTTTAAAACAGCTGTATATTCATCTTGGACTGAGAAGACTACTTTTGCCAGTAGAGCTTCTTTATTGCCAACAATTTTATATAAAGTGTTTTTTTTGCAAGACCGGACATCTTTGCTAGATCGTCCATATTCCAACCCTTATGCCCATATTTATTGAGCAGTGTCCAAACGTTGTCGTAAATTTGTTGTTCGACAATTTGATTACCAGTTTTCATATGTCTTTCCTCATTTCTATACGATATTAACCGAATTAGTATAAAAAGTCTATATGGTTTAATCAATATTCACACAAATTTTATAATTTCATAAGAATTACCTTCATTATTATACGATAATCTGTGGTTTCCTTCTATAGTGTCTATGATATAGTTGAACCAAAGACATTTTTAAGGAGTGAGTTAAATGACTAGAAAAGAAGCCGTTGAATATGTTTTGTCTAAGAAGGGTGCTGTAGAAACGTATCCCTTTGATGAGTCAACATTGGTATTTAAAGTTGGCGGGAAAATGTTTGGACTTGTCTATGACCATAAAGGGGAGCTAGGATTAAATTTAAAGTGCGATCCAGATTTTTCTTTAGTGTTAAGAGGGCAATTTGAAGGAATATTCCCTGGGTACCATATGAATAAAAAACACTGGAACACGGTGCTATTTGATTCAGATGTACCTGATGATGAGATTATCAATCTTATTAATATTTCATATGAGATTGTTTTTAAGTCTTTGACTAAGAAGGCTCAGAAGGAAATATTAGAATCTGAATAAATAGCAGATGGTAAAAGCAACGACTTAAAGCAACTACTTAAAGTTGCTTTTTTTTATGTTTAAAATCGACTCAGAGTAACCAGCAATTTTTTACTACTATATACCGCGTGAAAAGTGAGGATGGTTTACATTTTAACAATTACATATTGATGAATGGAATTAAGTCTTTTACTCTCAGGTTACACATGGTAAAATCGAGACTGGCACTATTTCTAGAAAACGGGAATTTTGACTATGGGAGGAATTAAGTTGGGAATAAAAGAAAAATCAAACAAGTCAAGGATACAATGGTATGGAAGTGTTTTTCTTATACTTATATTGACTGCTGTTATTGGGGGAACAGCAACATTTGCAAATGCGGATTTAGATGTTTATAAAAATATACATACAATTTGTATACAGACAATGAGTTCAATAGAAAACCAGGGTGAACTTTCTACTCATATTGATGAACTAAACATGAATATGGGAGAACTGAAAAAATTATTAGCTAGTAATTCAGTAACCAATTCTTATGAATTTGCAAAAGCATTAATGCATGTTTCGGTTACATTAGAAAAGGTAACAATGCACGAGAATGGATTTTACACAAATGCGACTGAAACTAGAATTGTATTTGGTGAAATTATGGAGAAAGCTGAAGAATACCAAGTTTTCGACAATGGATATGTAATGTATGACGGAGTGAGAATTTCAGTTTTAGGTGTTCGTTCACAAATTCAAATGGGAATAAGCATAGATGAAATTACGGCAGAGGGTATTGTCAATCGTAATAAGTTAGAAGAAACAGATGATCCAGAGACTGGGATATTCATTATGCTAGATAAATCTTTGGGTCCTTATGAGTCTGTTGATTTCTGGCTGGGATCCGTTGTAGAACTTTATGATGAAAAAAAAGCAGTTGCTTTCGTCGATTACTGTTAAAGACTCACATCAGCAAGGTTCGGCTGATAATTACTTTGGTTACCAAATTTTCTTTGGTGAAGAGCATTTAGGCAAAAAGAATTATTATGTGAGTTTTAAGAATCTTGCGTATGGCGGTAATGCTGTTAAAGTAAGTGATACATTTCTTGTAGGAGAAAATCAGTTACTCCCGATTGTAAGTCTTCGAGCTAAAAGCACAGATGTATATCGTCTTGTTTCTGACGGAAACTCAACAGGGTTCTTTAGAGCGTGGGTTAGCTGTGAAAGTGAACGCGAAACAGGTGTTGGACATGTAGAGTTTAATGTACATTTAGATACAACTACAGCTGCGAATAAAACATACAAGTTTCAGCTAAAACTATTTCGAGATGAAGTTTATGAGCAGGCGTATACGTTTTATCTGAGTAGTTGGGATGATGTAAAACATGAAGTGAAACGCCTTAATGCTGGTACGTATCAAGTAAAGTTAAATGATAAAAGCGGTGAATTAATACTAGAAGGTGACAACGAGTTCGTTCTAAATAGTGAAGGTAGTGTTAATCTTGATTTAACCATAAGTGCTAAATATGTGGCTCAGCATGAAACGCTTTTGGAAAAGCTAAATCAGATTGAACTTACAGGGACAGAGCATACAAGTTCAGCACTGGAACGACCAGCCACAAAGGTAGATGCGCTGGTTCTGTATATTCGCTTGCTAGGAAAAGAAAATGAATGTTTAACCTCTGAACATACGCATCCATTTACAGATGTACCTGAATGGGCCAATAAGTATGTCGGCTGGGCATATGCAAATGGTTACGTAAGAGGGCAATCTGAAACAGTGTTTGGTTCAAATAATATAGATAAGAACACTTACGCATCGTGGATGCTCATGACCTTAGGATATGAGCAGTCAAGAGGTGATTTCACAAACGAGAATGCATTTGACTTATTAAAAGACTATGGTGTTTTGGACTTAAGTGAATGGATTGATATAAATGAAGAGATCGATTTTTACTGGGATAACGTTGTTAAAATGACTTACAATACAATGCGGTCATTCAGAAAATCAGGTGGTTCTTTAAGTGAAGAACTTGTCAATAAAGGTATCATGGATAACGACGCACTTGTAGAAATTGGTGTCCTGTATAACTCAAATGATTCGATTCGAATTGCTGATAGTAATCTCTTTAATGAACTTTTAAGTGTTGTGGATACTAATAAAGACAAGGGGATTTCTCGTGAAGAAGCTCTTGCTATGACACATCTTAAACTGAAAGGTAACATTGTTGATCTTTCAGGCTTAGAGTATTTCACTAATCTAGAGTATCTTGAGTTAAAGGATAATGTAATTGAGGATTTATCTGTACTAAGCGCTCTGGAAAATCTGGATACGCTCAAGTTAGGAAATAATCAGATCAGTGATGTAAGCCCTCTATCAGACTTACATGGTTTAAAGTGGCTAGAACTTCATGGAAATAATATTAGTAATGTGGAAGAAATTTCGAGATTGAGAAATCTAATGACCTTATCACTTCATGATAATGATGTGACAAATATTGCTTCGCTTGGACATTTGGTTAGAATGCGCCGGATTGTTTTAGATGGTGATAAAATCGTTGATTTCACACCCTTAGAAAACATGAAGTATTTGTATGTGCTTAATCTAGATCAAGACAGCGATTTCAATGATTTTGATCAGGCAGGAATCAAACAGCACTATAGAGGTTCGGATATTCTAAGTATTGAGAATGGCATATATGATTTTGAAGAGTTTGACATGAATCGAGATGGCTATTTGTCTATTGCAGAAGCATATGAAGTAGATAGAAAACTTGAAACATCATCATCTATAAATCCAGAGGATTTGGTTCACTTTGTAAACGTACCAGAATTAAGGTTATCGGGTGGAATTGATGGATCGGATGAAGTCATAAAGTTTATAGGTGAGATGACATCACTTGAAAGATTGTTTATTAGTCGTCCTATGGCAACTAACTTTGAACCTCTGTCACATCTTGATGAGTTGAAGGCCCTCTATATGACAAAGGGTTATATGGTTGCAGATAAGGAAGATAATTCTTATGGTCTTACCGATATTAGCACACTTGCAGGTCTTATACACCTAGAAGATTTATACATATGGGGAAATAGTATTGATGATATAAGTGCGCTTGGTTTTTTGAAAAAACTTAAAAGAACTCAATCTTAAAGATACAGATGTAATTGATCTTACACCACTTAGAGGATTAAAAAACCTTGAACTACTGTTTCTTGCTAATACAAATGTGTCTGACGTTTCATCCTTTCGGAGCTGACGAGTCTAAATGGACTTGATATTAGGAATACAAAAGTACAAGACATAAGTCCTCTTGAAAATCTGATGAACTTAGAGACATTGAAAATTAAGTACAGCCCAGTAACAATATTCGGAAATGTTAACCCTGAGTTAATAGAAAGAAACAAATTATCATATGAAGATATACATGGATATTAAGTCATCTGAACAACAATAAAACATTTTTTATAAAGCGTTCACAATTAATGTGAACGCTTTTCTCTTAGGGTGTATTTATAAAGTTAACTAACATTTCGGCAACGGTCATAGGGTATATACTGAAAAGGTCATGACCTGCATTGTCTATGACTACAGATGTTCCGCTTGGAATATGTTTGTCAAAGTACTCGAGACCACTTTTAGCAGGGTAAATTATTTCGTTTTTTCCAACAATGTAAAGTGTATTGCTCTTAATGGACTTAAATTCTTGAGGTGTGAACTTTTTAGGGATTTGAGATGGTAGTCGTTTCAAAGAGTTCTTTGTAATTGAAATGGGCTTATAAATCTCCTGCTCAAAGATGTATTCTGCATCATTTATAGTATTAAGATAGTCTTTAAAATACCTTTTCATAATTGGATATTCAGTTACAGGCACCATCATAGATAAGAGTCCTGTTATTGTTGTATAGGCACTGAAATTTTCTACCACTGAAACTGGCGAGACTAAAATGAGATTTTTTACATCTGATCTATTACAAGCATATAGAGCGGCTAACCAAGCGCCCATTGAAACCCCCATCATTGAAAAAATGTTCTCCTAAATGAAGTTGATCATATAGCTCTTCTTGCCATTTTACGTAATCGTCTGATGACGAAAGTCTTTTACTTAAATAACTCCGTCCAAAATCTCCAATAATATCAATGACAAAAACCCTAAAATGCTGTGAAACAAACTCAATGATTTCTCTATATCCGTACGAGCCAAACATTGTTCCAGGTAAAAGAATGAGTGGTTCACCATTTCCGGTTTCGCGTACAAAGGTTTTACCGAATGATGTATTAACGTAGTAATTCTTCGATTGAATAGGCCAATTGTGCTCAAGTGAATTCAGATAGGATTCATAGTGTTCTTGTGACGCTTTGTTCTTAAACTGGTTGAAATTACTCATGTTTAGCTCCTTTAGAATTGGCTGGGTATGATCTCAGACAGTATACGTTTAATGTAAAGACGTCTTTCGTGATCGATTGAAAAGTCTAACCCTGTGTGCAAGTTCACAAGAGCTGTACTAACACGTAATGAAAGAACCCATTGACTGATCAAGTGAACTTTTTCAGTGACATTACTATTTGGTACATTGTTGTTTTCTTCTAGTATTCCAATTAATAGTCGGTGAAGATCGTCATCGATTCCAAATCCTAAAGCTTTAAGATCAACACCTTGAAGAAACATTGTGACTTGACTCCTAGAAATACTAGGGTAACGATCGATCCCAGCCAATATAAAATCTAAGTATTTTTTCAACATCCTCAATACGTGGATTTTCGAAATCGATATTTTCAGAAATCCAGTTACGGAAATAGTCCTCAGTGGATGCCTGAATAGCAGCAACAAATAAATCATTTTTAGTTTTGAAGTAATAATGTAAAAGTGAAATGTTTACTTCAGCCTTTGAAACCACTTCTCTAGTTGTAATTTTACTAATGTCTTTCTCTTGTAATAACTCAATTGCAGCTTTAAGTATTGCACTTTTTTTCTCTATATTTTTCTTAGTCATATCAAACCATCCTATATTGTTAATCGTTGATTAATAATATTTAATCATTGATTAACAAAAAAAAGTCAACTGATCACTTTAGACTCAAAAAGGAAAGACTTTTTATTTTTTATGTTACAGACCTTCTCCTTTACATAGATATAATTCGCACAAATGGTAAAATGAGGATAGTTCTAGAATGATAAGGATTGTAATTTGGAAAGGAGAAATGGTGGTCAAAAGCCATTACAAATGATATATGAGACAATTAATATTCTCTGTTTTATTGATTTTGATACTGATGACACAACCTTCACACAGTTTTGCACAAAAAGGTGAGTGGACACATGAAAAAAATAGTCAACAAGCTTTTAATGGAAGAAGAAAATGATTTTATTAGTGGAGAAAGAAGAGCGTTTGGATTAAATGACGGTACTGAACTTGAGGTTATTGACAAAAAACTGTATCTAAACGGATATTATATTATGGATGTGTCAAGTTACTATGAAGCTGATATTGAAAACAAAGACGATCCGGTTATTGTAAATGCCTATGAGTTCCCAATATCTAAGACGAGGAGCTTTTATAGCGTAAATGTTCTATTGAACAGATATACAGGTGGAAGAGCTGCGGGGCGGAATTTATATTTCTTAGAAACAGATAAAAGTACAGAACAGGATGCTGAAGGCCTTATCCCCATTGCTTTAAGTGAAGATTTTAATGTATCGGATGTTTTTAAAGACAAAGAAGATCATGTCTGGATAAGTGGATATCAGAAGTGGTGGAAGAACATTATTCAAGAGAACGTTTTTACGTTAGATGCGGATTTTAGCTTGTTAAATTGGGCAGATGTCTTAAGAGAAGAGAATAAGACTTCAGAGGATGTCAAGGTCTTTGCAAACTTAGTCAAGGGTCAGGACGGTATGTATATATGGTACTGGGAAAATACTGATCCATCTATGCCCTGGTTAGATAGAGAGTATTTGTCTGAAGGTGTTGTTTTTAAAACAGGTCTAGAAAGTGGCAGTCCAGTAGTAAAAAAAATAGCATCAACAAGTTCTAAAGAAAAACATTATGGCATGGAAGGCGCGTATGATTACTCGCCCATACCAAAAACAATTCTCATCACTGAAAACGACCAAGTTTACTATAAAACAGAATTACCTGGTTACATCCATTTAAATAACAATAGCTACATTCCAATAGAATCTGTTGATACATTGAATGGAAAAGAAGTGGGTGAGGTCATAGGACGATACGATCGAACAGACTTAGTTTTAGAAAGAAATGAAGACATAATTGACATATATATGGTAAACGATCAGTACGCAGTATTAGTTGAGGACTTAAGACTATTTGGAATAGGTATGTTTTATGATCCTGACGCGAGACTGACACGATTTTCTGGAAACAATGACGACGGTTACTATAATGAAAGTGACCGATATGTCTATAATACAAAAGCAATTGACCTACCAAAGTCAGGGGATATTTTAGCTTCAGATGTTAAACTGTATATAGGTAATGATCGTGTTCATGGTTATAACGTTGGTGGGTATAGCCTGATAAAGCTGGATGAATACCTAAATGCAAACTTTTATACAGAAAACGACTTTGTTATTAGGCACAAGATTACAGGAGAACGTGTTGGACTTAGTGGCAATGTAAGTGGAACGATTATAAATAGTGGCAGTGAGCAATTAAGTGGGGAGGTCTTATTATACGGAAGTAATGAGACTACTGCCTTTAACGCCTATGTAATGGGTGATGATAATGAAGGAATACGTATTGGAACGATTGCCCCTCTTTTGAGGCAAAGTTTTACAATAGAGTCTGAGGAGGAAACCATTGGTTTTAGTTTTGATAAGAATGATATTGATCGTCTTCCTTTATATAACTCCTATTTTATTGGATACAGACTTGATTCTGTGTTCAATGGATCTGAAAACTATCTTTTAAGTTCAGACGAAAACAAAGGCAGCTTAATATATTTGTCTCAGTTTGATCTGAAACACAATGATTTAGAATTAGAACTACTTTCAAAGCGACTTGTCACGGCTGAAATTAAGCTACCAGATCCGATCTATTATGTAGATTCAACACTTGATCGTAAGTTGATTGTGAAAATCTTGAAATTAAATAATGGACTTCTGCAGGATGAAAAACAGGTAGTCAAAGTAGTGGAGCAAAATGACCAAGAAATATCAATTCAATTTGAGTTAGATGCGAACGGTCTATATGAAGTACGATATCAACTTAATTTGTTTGATGGTGGAGTTGAGGGATTTAGAATATACGATGAAGGTTATTTATATGCAACTGATGATTCTCAGATGAAGAATCAGTGGGTGGATTTTTCAAAGTATAATTCGACAATGTCAAAGTCAATTGCCGTTCAAATGCAGGACGTTGTTGTTGGGATTAAACCCACTTATATAGTTGCTTATGGTTACGAGACCGATATTAAGGTCAAGTTTAATGAAGTCGAAATAGAAGCTGTTAACATGGAAGGCGTCATGATGGCGTCCCTTGAAACGATTTCTGCACTTGGTCTTGAATCTGAAGTCGATATGGATTTAAAGACTGTAATTGCCTTTGGTTCGACAAATTCAAAGTATCAGAAGACGAACAACAAAAATGTTTTAGATGCCAGTGAGGTTGGAGAATATTCTCATGTCGCCGCTTACTTAACGGGGTGGACGCTAAATGTTGATGCAGTTGAAATTCCTTTATTTATGATCGACAACAAGCTTTCGTTTAATGTAGAATGCCTCAAAAGTGCGGGATACAAAGTGAATTTTGATGAAGACAGCAGGATTCTAAGCGTATTTTCACCTGAATAATAAAAAAGATTTAGTGAAATCGTTTTCATTTTGTGTGAAAAAACAAGTGCAAAAAAAAGGTAGTATAATTCGCCTTTTTGGTAATGTTCCATATAGCATACTCCCTAGGAGGGTATTTTGAGTGGGATTTGACAAGCAAATCCAATAATTATGAATATTTGGATTAATAGACTTCCTAATATTAAGCCCGTAACATTATGTATATATCACATACAGATTCACATGGGTCACACGTTAGAATGTGTATATGCTTAAAGTAAAAACTCAAGTATCATTCAATGTAGGGGGAAAACACGTGTCAGAAATTACAAAACGGCTAAAGAAGGAATCATTTTTTGAACGCTTCTATGAGCTAAAAAAGAATGGGACAGATGTCAAAACGGAAGTTATCGCAGGGTTAACAACGTTTGTGACAATGGCATATGTTCTACTGGTTATTCCAAACATACTTAAAGTTGCAGGCATAAATGCACAAGGTCTTGTCGGTGACGCAGCAGCAGGACTTTCAATGACGAACGATCCTGTCATAGCATCTATATTTGCTGCAACATGTATTATTTCCGCGTACGGAACATTGTCTATGGCGCTTTATGCAAAACTTCCATTTGCAACTGCACCAGGACTTGGTTTAACGGCATTCTTTGCTTATAGTGTCTGTCTCACAATGGGATACACATGGCAACAGGGGATTGCAGCCGTTTTTATATCAGGCTGTATATTCATATTTATAACAGTGACATCAATTAGAGAAAAAATTATTGAAGCACTACCACAAAATATTAAAACTGCTATTAGCGCTGGTGTAGGTTTATTTATTGCACTTATTGGTTTGAAAAGCGGTGGGATTGTTGTATCAAATCCTGCAACACTTGTAGGTTTTGGTGACTTTACAAATCCAGCAGTCCTGCTTACACTTATTGGTCTAGCTCTGATGGTTATTCTAATTGCTAGAAAAGTTAAGGGTGCAATGCTTATATCAATCATTATTACGACAATTATTGGTATTCCAATGGGTATAACTAATATCGAGGGTATTCAGTTGTTCTCTTTGCCACCATCTATTGCACCAACATTTATGAAATGGGACTTTGCTGGACTAATCAGTCGTGGTCAAGGTGGGCTTATAGGTGCTATAACAAGTATTGCAATGGTTGTACTAACAATTAGTTTTGTTGATTTATTTGATAACATTGGAACATTAATTGGTACAGCTGAAAAAGCTAATATGATAGAAGAGGACGGAAGTATAAGAAATTTAAATAAAGCCCTTCTTTCAGATTCAATTGCAACGACTTTAAGTTCATTCTTTGGTACAACCACAACTTCTACATATGTTGAATCCAATGCAGGAATAGCAGAAGGTGGACGTACAGGTTTAACATCACTTGTTACAGGTGTTTTATTCCTTTTCGCATTAGTATTTGCAGGCGTGATAGGGATTGTGCCAACACAAGCGACAGCTCCAGCACTTATCGTTGTTGGTGTTATGATGCTAGAATCAATCAAGAAGGTTGACTTCAGCGATTTCACTGAAGCCGTGCCTGCATTCTTTACAATAGCCCTTATGCCATTTAGTTTTAGTATTGCAAATGGTGTGGCTGCCGGACTAATTTTCTATCCGATTATGAAAATTGTTACTAAAAGAACGGACGAAGTACATCCTATTATATATGTACTCGCAATAATGTTTGTTGTTCGTTTTGCACTATTACCTAATTAATTAGTAAGTTACACCACATTACTCTTTTAAATGTTCACACGCATGGAAAACCGTTACTCAGAAATGAGTGACGGTTTTTCATTTTTGTTGATAATTTGTTTAGAATTTGTTGAGAGTGTTAAAGTATACTTTGCTAGACTGAAAGTATTTTCAAATTCGATGTAAAATATGAAAAAAAATCCTGACTTTTGTACGAAAATGATTGAACTTAGCGTAAGAAATCGGATAAAATAGGTCTATCGGTTCATATAGATTTTGTGAACTTATGACCATTGGATCTAGAAAAATAGAAATAATAGATTCAACTATTTATTGGTGTGAAATTACTATGGGAGGCTATTGTTAATGAGGGACATTTTTGAGGAAAAGAGCCACTTTATTCGTGAGTTTATTCACGGAAAAAAAGTATCTCAAAGAACAGTTTAGGCGTAGGATAGCATGGTTATCTATCTTTGCCCTAGTGTTTAGTTTGTTTGGGTATCATTTTGATGGATCAAACTTTTCGTTTGCGTCAGGTGGAATACTTAAGGTAACCCTTCAGGCGAATAAGGAGACAGTACTTATTGGTGAGACGTTCACCTATACAATTAAGTATTCTTATTCAGGTGTAGGTGGCAACTCTATAAATGCTGCCATAACCGATTTGCTCCCAGTGGAATTAGAGCACATGGGATTTGAGCAGTCCGACGATGTTAAAGACGTGACCTTATCTAAGGTTGGTGGTAGAGACCAAGTCGTCTTTAATTTTGAAGACCTTAGAACAGGGACTACAGGTGTGCTAAAACTCCACGCGAGGTTTAAACCAGGGAGTACCGTAAATGATACAACAGCAACTAATCAAGTCAACTTTAAACCGACTGGTGGTACAGGTGGTGGCTCGGAGGTTGATTCCAATACGGTTGTTACCAAGGCCATAGTCTCTTCAACACCAGATTGGTCAGTATCTAAGACCAAGACTAGTGGTAATATGCCCCTTGTCACAGATGAGGTTGTTTATTCCATAACAGTGAATGGTAACAGCATTCAAGGTGGCCAGGATTTGAAGAACTTGACAGTTGTAGATACACTTCCTGCGGCTTTTACTTTTGTAGAAAGTACAATTAGTGACAGCGGAAGTCGAAGTGGTAATAAAATTACATGGGGGGCCATTTGACCTTAGTGCTGGTGCAAGTAAAACGTTTACTGTAAAGGGCACGTATTCAGGTGCAACAACAGGCGTTGATGTGACAAATACTGTAGCTGTGTCAGGTGAGTTAAATGATGGAACCTCAGTCAGTAAAAATGCATCATACACTCATAGATTTTATCCGCTCACACCAGGTATTAATGGAATTGTAAAGAGCAATAGAGCAGGTTCGTCAGCAGTAGATGAATACGCTTTAGATCAGATTACTGAGTTTACAATTGGTTCTATAACAAACACTGGTAACACAGATTTAGACAAGATTGAACTTATAGACACACTTCCTAATGATGTTCTTTTAATAGATAAGATAGAAACAGGCGTATTTAGTGATGCTGTTGATGTAACAGTTAGTTATGAAAAAAGTGATGACCTAGGTGTTTACCATTTATGGGACAACACAATAAAGTCAGATACGAAAAAAAACACTAAACGCAACAGACCTTTCCTTAGGAACGGCAAAAATTACAAAAATAAAATGGGAATTTGCACCGAGTGCAGGCGAATCAGTTCCTAGAGGATTTGGAACAAGTACTCCTATTAAAATGTACGCACCAATTTCGGGTAGTGCAATCGTAGGAAGTACATATACAAATACAGTTGAAATGGAAGCTACATATGGTGGGTCGCCTCTTCCTAAGGTTAGTGACGACGCACAGTTTAAAGTGGTAGACCCATACCCTTGGTATAGCTTAAGCAAAAGTGCATCGGAATCTAAAGTTAAACCTAATGATGAAATAGAGTACACTATTACTTTATCTAATCATGAACTTGCTACTGGTTCTTATGATGCGGCTTCAAGTGGAGCTATCCAGATTGTAGAAGCAGCTCCAAAAGACACTTCAGATAAAAAAACACACTTTGAACAATGTTCAGTTGGTGAGTGCAACACATACGAATCAATCAGGGACAAAAACAGATGCTACAAGTGACCTGAGCCCAAATGGGACTCCTACGTCAGCAAGTGTATCTGGTTCCGATTTGTTTATTTGGGATTATAGTGGATCTCTTAAAGCGGGAGAGTCATTAGAATTGAAAGTATCAGGAAATTTAGATGCAGAAGCTAAGTATGGTGAATTTATAAATACTGCTTATGTTCTAGATCCGAATAATTACAGAACAAGTAATACAAAAGAAAGTGAAACATCGATAGGATACGATGTTGATTCTAATGCAGGAACAGATAATGATCTAATGAAAGCGACAAGTGGAGTGTATACTACATTTGTTAAAAGTGTAGATTCGATTAAGTATGTTAATGGTGAACTTGATGCAGATGGATTGGGTAACAGACTCTGGAAAAAGTTTGATGACCCTGTTGATCAAAACTATGGACGTGTTCTACCTGGCGGTATTGCTGATTACAAAATTAAGGTAGACAACAGTGGTTCAAATGGTCCTATCAGTAACATCATTATTGTAGACAGACTACCGTTTATTGGTGACACTGGCCTTATTGATACAACTGAACGTGGTTCCCAGTGGAAGCCATACCTTATTAATGAGTTTAAAATTACGACTGATGATATTAATGCAGGTGAAGGTAAGACAGGTACTGTTATTGCGTATTATTCAACAGTGGCAAATCCAGACCTAAGTAAGCTGTATGATCCTCTAAATGGAACAATAAGTTCAGACTGGTCAACTACGCCTCCGGATGATATTACAACAGTAACCCATTTATTGTTCGATCTGGATGGTTATGTTCTGGATAAGAATGACTACGTTGAAATGCAGTGGGAAATGCGTGCGCCTGTAGGTGCGCCAACAGACAAGTTCACAATGAACTCCTTTGCCTATAGTGCAACATATCCAGATGAAGGTGGTCAAGAGAACTTCCTACCTGCAGAACCAGCTATGGTTCAGCATAAAATTGTAACATCAAGCGGAACATATAATTTAGGAAACTTTATATGGCACGACCTTGACAAAGATGGTATTCAAGACGTGGGTGAGCCAGGTATAAATGGTATTCTAGTGAACCTATATGATCATACTGATACACTGATCAAACACACAAGAACAGGTGAACTGTACAATGCAGATCCATCTGCCACACCTGTGAACGGCTACTACACATTCCCGAACTTAAGTGATGGAAACTATAAAGTAGAATTCGTTCTTGATGATTCATGGAACTATTACCCTACACCTGGAACGGTGGGGGCAGATACGACAATTGATTCTAACGTCACAGCAGCACCGACAAGTGCGGGTGGATTTAGCTCGTATATAGTACCAGTTACAATCAACGCTGCCGATGATATGAGTGTGGATTTTGGTTTGTATAAGAAGGCTAGAATTGGTAATTATGTTTGGAAAGACCTTAACGGAAACGGTATTCAGGACGACAGTAACAATCCGAACAACCTCGGGGTTGAAGTTGGAATGAATGGTGTTGAAGTTAAACTTTTAGATGCAAGCGATGATAGTGTTCTTGCCACTGCTACAACTGGTTCTGGAAGCTGGGATCCAGGAGAGTACTATTTTGAAAATATTGATCCTGGTTTATATAAGCTTCAGTTTACAAAACCAGCAGATTATTTCACGACCCAGAAAGATCAAGGCGCAGACGATAAAATAGATTCAGATATTGATACAGTTAGTACAACAACAGATGCCTTTAGAGTTTATTCAGAAGACGAAAACCTTACATTTGACGCTGGTTTCCACAAAGCTTTCATAGGAGATTATGTTTGGGAAGATCGTGATATGGATGGCGGCCAGGATGAAAGTTCATCTTATGCCTTAGGTAATGTTACAGTTAAGCTGTATAAGAAAACAGACCTAGCTACAGCTATTATGACCACTCAAACAGAAAGCAATGGTTACTATCACTTTGCAGATCTGGGTCCAGACGAGTATGTGGTTGAGTTTGGTAGAATTAGTGATTATATATTAACCGACAAAAACCTTATTGTTGACACGGCAAAAGATAGTGATGTTATTGCCACTACCTACAAGACAGACGTAATAAACCTAGCAGCTTCTGAAATAAATAAAGATATTGATGCAGGGTATTATAGACTATCAAGCCTAGGTGACAAAGTTTGGAATGATTACGACACAGATGGCATTCAAGATGCTGGTGAACCGGGTATTTCAAGTGCTCTCGTAACCCTTTACACAGGAACGACTGAAGCGGAAGCTGTATCAGGAAATCTTGTAAAAGATGTGAATGGTGACACTGTAACAAACCCTGTTCTAACAGATGTTAACGGTTTGTATTCATTCGAAGGACTAAAGCCAGGAAATTACGTTGTAAAAGTGGAATACGTTGTTGATGCCAATGGTGATTCGAAAAATGACTATGTTTTAACAACGAAAGACGCAAATAGCAACAATTCTAATACTGTTGATTCTGATGCGTCGGGTACAGCAGCTGTAGGCCATATGTTTGTAAGTCTTGGATACAATCAAGACGATATGTCATGGGATACGGGGTATCACAAAGCTAGCATAGGTGACTATGTTTGGGAAGACTTGAACATTGATGGTATCCAAGATGCTGGTGAGCCAGGGATTGCAGGCGTAACAGTCGAACTTTATCAGTCAGATAAAACGACTAAAATAACGGAAACAACTACGAACTCTAGTGGCTATTACCTATTCTCGAATCTTGATTCAGGCAATTATGCTGTCAAGTTTATAACACCATCAGGATACTTCAATACAGACATAAATCGTGGTGCAGATGATACGAAAGACAGTGATGCAGGATATGATCCTAGTGCTAAGACTATGTCATTCTTCTCAGATGTAACTGCACTAACTGATGGCGAGAAGGAACGTGATATTGATGCAGGCTATTATAAACCTTCTAGCATAGGGAACTATGTATGGAATGACTCTGATACGGATGGTATTCAAGATAGTTCTGAAACTCCAGTACAAGGTGCAATTGTTGATCTGTATGTAGGAACTGACGCCACTGATGCGTCAGGAACAAAGTACGCATCGACTACAACTGATGTGAACGGCTTATACAAGTTTAGCAATCTTCGACCACAAAGTTATGTGGTAAAGGTTTCGAGACCAACTGGGACAACATACGGGATTACAGAGCAAAATCTCGGCGGAAATGACAATACTGATTCCGATATTGATCCAGCAAATGGGACTATGATCGTAAGCCTACCATATGACACTGACGACATGACTTGGGATGCAGGTTTCCATAAGGCAAGTATTGGTGACTATGTTTGGGAAGACAAAGATGTAGATGGCATTCAAGAAGCAGGAGAACCTGGAATTTCAGGTGTGACTGTGGAACTATATGCATCAGATAAAACGACACTTCTTGCAACGAAAACAACAGATGCTAATGGATATTATCTATTCCCTGATTTGGATGCAGGAAGTTATTCTGTAAAATTCACGACACCGACAGGGTACTTTATAACAGACCTGGATAAAGGTGCGGATGACACAAAAGACAGCGACGTGGGGATTAATGGATCTGGTACAGCTGTTTACTTCACTGAGGTAATCGCACTACCAGAAGGATTCCATAATGACACATTTGATGCTGGCTTCTACAAGTCATCAAGCATAGGTAACTATGTATGGAATGATATAAACGTAAATGGTATTCAAGATGCGGGCGAAAGCCCAGTTCTAAACGCGGCTGTAATTCTATACAAGTCGGGAGCTGGTGGTTACCCAAGTACGTCATTTAAAACGACTACAACTGATGCTTCGGGTAATTATCTATTCACAGATTTAAGACCGGGAGATTACGTTGTAGAGATTATTAGACCGGCTGGATCAACATATGCTGTGACTTCTAATGATCAAGGTGGTAACGATGGAAAAGATTCTGATATCACATATGATGTAGGTAACGATAAGTTATAATGAACGTTACACTAGCATATGATGACGACGATATGAGTTGGGATGCAGGGCTTCACAAGGCAAGCCTAGGTAACTTCGTTTGGGAAGACGTTAATATTGATGGCGATCAAGATGCAGGTGAAACTGGAATTTTAGGTGTGACTGTAGAACTATATGCGTCAGACAAGACAACGCTTCTTAAAACAGAAACAACAGATGCAAGTGGCAATTATCTGTTTAATGACCTAAATGCAGGTGACTACTACGTGAAGTTTACTTCACCAGCAGGCTACCTAATTACAGATAAAAAAAATGTTGCAGGGGCTTCAGACGCAGTAAACAGTGATGCGGGCATAAACGGATTGGGTGTAGCGGAATACTTCACAGATTTGATAACGCTCACAGACGGTGAAGCTAAAGATACTGTTGATGCAGGTTTCTACCAACCATCTACCCTAGGTAATTATGTATGGAATGATGTAGACACCGATGGTGTACAAGACGCTGGTGAAGCAGCAGTACAAAACGCGACTGTTGTTCTTTACAAGACGTCGGACTACCCAACAACAGCACTAAATACAACAACAACAGACGTAAATGGAAACTATCTATTTACTAACCTTAGAGCTGGCAATTATGTAGTAGAAGTTATTAAGCCAGCGGGATCAACATTTGCATTTACAACAAGTGATCAAGGTGGTAATGATGCAACAGATTCAGATGTTTCCTACGATGCTGTAAATGATAAGTATAAGATGGACGTAACATTGCCATATAACTTTGATGACAACAGGTGGGATGCAGGACTACACAAGGCAAGCCTAGGCAACTTCGTTTGGGAAGACGTTAATATTGATGGCGATCAAGATGCAGGTGAAACTGGAATTTTAGGTGTGACTGTAGAACTGTATGCGTCAGACAAGACAACGCTTCTTAAAACAGAAACAACAGATGCAAGTGGCAATTATCTGTTTAATGACCTAAATGCAGGTGACTACTACGTGAAGTTTACTTCACCAGCAGGCTACCTAATTACAGATAAAAATGTGGCAGGGGCTTCAGATGCAGTAAATAGTGATGCGGGCATAAACGGATTGGGTGTAGCAGAATACTTCACAGATTTAATAACGCTCACAGACGGCGAGGCAAAAGATACTGTTGATGCAGGTTTCTACCAACCATCTACCCTAGGTAACTATGTATGGAATGATGTAGACACCAATGGTGTACAAGACACTGGTGAAGCAGCAGTACAAAACGCGACTGTTGTTCTTTACAAGACGTCAGACTATCCAACAACAGTACTAAATACAACAACAACAGATGTAAATGGAAACTATCTATTTACTAACCTTAGAGCTGGCAATTATGTAGTAGAAGTTATTAAGCCAGCAGGATCAACGTTTGCATTTACAACAAGTGATCAAGGTGGAAATGATGCAACAGATTCAGATGTTTCCTACGATGCTGTAAATGACAAATATAAAATGGACGTAACACTGCCATACAACTTTGATGACAACAGATGGGATGCTGGTCTTCATGAGGCAATTCTAGGTGACTATGTCTGGGAAGACACAGATGTTGACGGTGTTCAAGACGCTGGTGAACCAGCCATGCAAGGGGTTACAGTTAACCTTTATACGGTAAATGGTTTAGGCACAAGAACATTTAAAGAAACAACAACGACAGATGTAAGCGGAAAGTATTTATTTACAAATCTTGCTGTAGGCAACTACGTTGTTGAGTTCGAACAACAGGTTGGATATGTACTAACAGATAATGGAGCTGGAAACGATTCTGGTTCAGCAAATGATAGCGATGTAAACTCGGACTACTTTACCGATACAATTGAAATATCTGGTGGTGAGAAAGAGTTAAACGTGGACGCAGGGTATTTCAAGCCAGCAACAGTCGGTAACTATGTTTGGAATGATATTAACGTAGATGGACTTCAGCAAGGTGGTTCAGAAACAGGTATATCAAATGCAAAAGTTACGCTGTATGACTCAGCTATGTCTGAAGTCTCAAATATGTTCACCAATGCAAGCGGCTACTATGAGTTTACGGGCTTAAAGCCGGGCAATTACTACATCAAGGTCGAGAGACCAACTGGATCGACATATACAATGTCAGTACAAGATACGAATGGTAATGGAAACGATTCGTCCGACTCGGATATCAACCCAGGGACAAATATTACCAATGTATTTGATCTGGCATACAATGAGACAGACAATAGTATAGATGCTGGCTTCCATAAGGCGAGTCTAGGAGATTTTGTTTGGGAAGACGAAAATGTCAATGGTACTCAAGATACTGGTGAATCGGTTCTATCGGGAGTAGAGGTAACACTTTACTCAATTGATGGAAGTGGTACTAAAACACTCAAAGGTAAAACAACGACAGATATAGCAGGTAAATACTTATTCTCAGACTTAGATGCAGGACGTTATGTGGTTGAGTTTGGACAAATAACGGGCTACATCCTAACAGACAATGGAACAGGCAACGACTCAGGCTCATCTGATGATAGTGATGTTAACTCAGATTACTTCACAGACACGATTGTTTTATCAGATGGAGAACAAGAAAGAGATGTGGACGCAGGTTACTTCAAACCATCATCTATAAGCAATTTCGTTTGGAACGACTTAAACACTGACGGTCTTCAAACGGCAGGAGAGCCAGGGATTATCAATGCAAAGGTAACTCTTTATGACGATAAAAAATATTGAACTTGCAAACATGAAAACTAATGCTTCTGGCATTTACAAGTTTGAAGGTTTGAAACCTGGTGACTACATTGCAAAAGTAGAAAAACCGGATGGATCGTCGTACAATACTGCAGTTCAAGATTCTGGATCAAACGGAAAAGATGCAATTGATTCAGATGTTAGTCCGACTACAAACCTTACAGAAAAAATCGTTCTAACCTACAATGAAGACAACGACACAATCGATGCTGGTTTCTACCGTGGTAAACTTGGTAACTATGTATGGTTTGATTTAAATGGAGATGGTATTCAAGATCCTACTGAATCTGGTATTCCAAACATCAAAGTAAACTTGCTTGATGAAAACGGGAATCCAACGGGTTACACCGTTACAACAGATGCGACTGGTTCTTATAATTTCGAAGATGTTCCAGTAGGGAATGGTATTGTTGAATTTGAAATGCCAAATACAGAAGGCTAC
>JDSF01000258.1_pt1 | contig 28877 bp, 18 predicted proteins | sample 199441 | NCBI WGS metagenome assembly JDSF01 (sample SAMN02592751, study PRJNA231836) | bioreactor metagenome | isolation source: continuous culture bioreactor denitrification-DNRA | place: Germany: Bremen
CTAAATTGAAATTACAATACTTTTTTTGCCATCAACTGCACTTTTATCTTTTTAGCGATTTGATACGCTTTAAAGGAAGGACTTTATACCGTTGGGGGAGTTAATGTTTAAAGAGAGCGGACACACATACTATCAAGATAAAATTGAACTCTTGTTTACCTTTTTTGAAAGTACAGACAATGGGCTGACAGGTTCAAAGGCTGAAGAACGTTTGCTGGCCATTGGTTCTAATGAGTTGGAAACCAAAACGGCTATCAACCCATTGATGATCTTTATCAGCCAGTTCAAAAGCTTTATTATTTATATTCTACTGTTTGCCGTGGTGTTCTCTGTTGTGATTGGTGAGTATACCGATTCAGCCATTATCTTGATTATATTGTTAGCGAATGCCGTTATCGGGTTTTATCAGGAATTGAGCGCGTATAAATCATTGGAGGCTTTAAAAAGGATCAGCACTGTGCAAACAACGGTCATGCGCGATGGGAGACCTCGAGAAATTTCGGCTAGGAATCTTGTGCCGGGTGATGTTGTTTTGTTGCAAGCTGGGGGGCGGGTTCCTGCTGATTTAAGAATTATCGACGCAGTACAACTACGCGTTGAGGAGTCGGCGTTAACAGGGGAAAGTGTCCCGGTTGATAAGGCCGCAGGGACAATAACGGAAGCTATCCCTCTGGGGGACCGTTTTAATATGCTTTATTCTGCCACGACGGTGGCCACTGGGAACTGTCGCGCTTTGGTGGTTGCAACAGGGATGGCAACTGAATTGGGTAAGATTACAGAACTTATTAAGGATGCTGAAGAGATCCAAACTCCATTACAGCGACGGCTTGACTTGTTTGGTAAGAAGCTCAGTTATGTAATTATTGCTATCTGTCTGATTGTCTTTTGTCTGTTCTTTTACCGAGATTACTTTCTTAACGGATTTTCCAATCAATCTGTTTTGAGCCTGATATTGATCGCCATCAGTCTTGCCGTTGCTGCTGTGCCGACGGCTCTCCCGGCGGTTGTGACCATTGCTTTGAGTGTTGGTGTTAAGCGTTTGCTCGATAAAAAGGCCTTGGTTCGTAATCTCTCTTCTGTCGAAACATTGGGCAGTTGCGATGTTATCTGCACAGATAAAACTGGTACTTTGACGGCCAATCAAATGACTGTGCGTTATGCCTGGACTGCGTCCGGTGAGGTCACTCTTGATGGTCGTGGTTATGCCCCTGTCGGAGAGGTCTCAGGGACTGTCATCAAAGAGTTATTCACCTGTGGGTTGCTTTGCAATAATGCCTCCCTTCATTTCGAATCTGGCGATTGGAGAACTACTGGAGACCCTACCGAAGCTGCTTTACTGACGAGTGCTATCAAAATTGGTGTGACTGACGAGAGGCGGAGGAGGGCAGAGCGACCTTTTAATTCTGAACGCAAGCTGATGTCCGTATTGGTTGGTGAAGATGGCGGTTACAGCAGCTATAGCAAAGGGGCGTTGTGCCAATTATTAAGTTGTTGCAGCAAGATTTTAATCGATGGCGAGGAGCGATCTTTGACTTATGAATGGCGCGCGCGCATTGAACAGCAAAATTCCCATTATGCAACACGGGCCTTGCGCGTTCTTGCCTTTGCAATGAAGCGTTCCACGAAAGAATTGAGTGAGCACAATCTGACATTTATCGGACTGCAAGCGATGATTGATCCTCCGCGCATTGATGTTGTTGAATCCTTAAGGCGAACGAAGCTGGCTGGGATTCGGGTCATTATGATTACTGGAGATTATGGAGAAACAGCTCAGGCTATCGGCCAGGAAATAGGGATTGAAGGGGGCTCTCTCAATGGTGACGATCTGGCTGATATGGACGAAACCTCGTTAAAATTAGCTCTGCAGAATAACGTCAATATCTTTTCGCGGGTAGATCCAGAACATAAACAAAGGATTGTCGATGTGTTGCAGCAAATGGGGCAAACCGTTGCCATGACAGGTGATGGCGTTAACGATGCTCCGGCCTTAAAAAAAGCCGATATCGGTGTTGCCGTTGGTAGTGGCACCGAGGTTGCCAAGGAGGCATCAGATTTAGTCCTGCTGGATGATAGCTTCACCCATATCGTCAATGCCATTGAGGAAGGTCGGGGGATTTACGACAATATTCAAAAATCAATTATGCTTCTTCTTTCTGGCAATTTAGGTGAAGTTCTCATCATCTTCTGCGCGGCTCTGTTCGGTATGAACTTGCCCCTGACCGCAGTACTGCTCCTGTGGGTCAATATGGTTACGGATGGAGCCCCAGCGCTTGCTTACAGTGTTGATCCGTATGGTACGGATATCATGTTGCGGCGGCCGAAGCCACGTGACGAGGGGATTCTCCCCGCGTCAAACCTAGTATTGCTTGCTGTTCTTGGTGTTGTCGGAAGTGTGCTGGCGCTTGTTCTCTTTTTTTCGTTTGATGGTGTTTCTGGCGCGGGACAGCAGCTGATTCATGCACAAACTATGGTCTTTAATTTTGTTGTTCTTTACGAAGTTATTTTGATTTTTGTGATTCGCAGCAGTTATCGCGTTCCATTTTTTGCTAATCGTTGGGTGTGGGCAGCTGCTTTACTGTCAGTGGTTTTGCAGGCTTTACTGATGTATAGTCCATTAGCTTTGATGTTTAAAATTATTCCGCTTGGACTTTCTGATCTCATCATCTTGTTTGCTGCGGGGGGGCTATTTGCTTTTATCTGTCTGCTCTATCGGATGCTTGTTGACTGGCAGACAAAAAGGCATATGGCTCCAGGCAGATAGTCGTGAAAAGATCTTAACCCTGGAGTTGCGGTTTTGCTGCAAATCGTTTATCTTTCCGCACTGCTTTTATTGAGGAAAAAGCCCTCCAACAGTGGCGATACGAGACCAACTTGGTTATCCTCTCTTTATAGTCTAATAAACAGTCTTTAAATACTCCTTCGACAGGGATTGATATGAGCAATAACAAATTGACGGCCGGCCAGTCTTTGCACGGTTTTATCGTTCAGCAAGTTGATACTCTACCTAGTATTAATGCAGTCATGATCCGGTTAGAACATCAGAAGACCGGAGCCCGTTTTATGCATCTTGACCGAGATGATGATAATAATCTGTTCGGGGTCGGCTTCAGGACTCCTCCCGATGATTCAACCGGAGTGGCTCATATCCTTGAGCATACTGCATTGTGTGGGTCAAAGCGTTTTCCTGTACGTGATCCTTTCTTCTCTATGCTTAAGCGTAGTCTTAACAGTTTCATGAACGCTATGACGGCCAGTGACTGGACTCTTTATCCTTTCTCCAGTACAAATCAGAAAGATTTTTATAATCTGCTTGAAATCTATCTTGATGCTGCCTTTTTCCCACGTTTGACAGAACGTGATTTCCGTCAGGAAGGGCACCGGCTCGAATATTCTGAACTCGACAATTCCGATTCTCCGCTTGAGTACAAGGGGGTTGTTTATAATGAGATGAAGGGCGCAATGTCTGACCCCTCATCACTGCTTTCACGGCGTATGGACAAGCACCTCTATCCCACGACGACCTACCGTCATAACTCTGGTGGCGAGCCGGAGGATATCCCGGCTTTAACGTGGCAACAGCTCCGCGATTTTCATGCACGTTGTTATCATCCCAGTAATTCCTGGTTCTTCAGTTCTGGGAACCTTGATTTAGTGCCCCTGTTGGAAATTGTTGATGATCGGGTTTTACAGCAGTTTGAAAAGATAAGTCCCGATAGTGATGTGCCTACTGAAAAATTGTTGAAAAAGCCGTTGCGAATCACAGAACCTTATCCTCTTGATGCTGGAGAGCCGTTGGAAAAACGTTCATTGACTCAGATTGCCTGGCTCGGATGTGATATTAATGACAGCTTCGAGCGATTGTCGATGTCTCTCCTTGCGACCTTGTTGCTAGGTAATCCGGCAGCGCCTCTTTACAAGGCTTTACTCGACTCCGGCCTGGGAGCCAACCTGACTCCTGGCTCTGGCTATCATGATGATAACCGCACTACCTATTTTGCTGCAGGCCTACAGGGGACCGATCCTGAACAAGCTGAGGATATTGAACAGCTTATTCTCGCTACGCTCAAACAAGTCGCTTCCGATGGTTTTTCTCGTGAACGGATTGATGCCGCAATTCACCGTCTCGAATTTGCCAACCGTGAAGTGACTGGCGACAGTTATCCCTATTCCTTGTTGTTATTGATGCGCCTGCTCGGTCCTTGGATTCATGGAGGCGATCCGCTCGAAGCTCTCGATTTTGAAGACAACCTCAAGCAGCTCCAGCAGGAGCTTGACAAGGGACCGTTCTTTGAGAATTTGATTCGCACACGTCTGCTCGATAACCCACACCGCGTCAACCTGTGCCTTGAGCCAGATACTGAACTTGGTCCACAGCAAGATGCCGCAACACGGGCTGTTCTGGATGAAATTGAAAAGAAGCTCAGTGCAGAGGAGAAGCAGCAACTGATTGAGCAGTCTGTGGCGTTGAAAACGGCTCAAGAGGAAGTTGAAGACCTTTCATGTCTGCCAACGTTAGAGTTGAGTGATATTCTTCCTCATGAGCATGCCGTTACTGTTCAACAACAAGATCAGAATGGTACTCAGGAATTTTGGTTTGATCAGCCAACGAATGGCATCGGGAGTGTGACTCTTAATTTTGCCCTAGATGGTCTGACAGCGGAGCAGATGAAGTATCTTCCTGTCTTCAGCAGTTTACTGACTCAGGTTGGTGCCGGTGAGCGGGACTACCTGCAGATGGCTGGTCAAATGGAAGCGGTTACTGGCGGTATTTCTGCACGGACTTCATTGTTGGATAACCCTGAAGATCTCGATTCTTGGTCGGCAAGTTTCGAACTGAAGGGTAAGTCCCTGATCCGCAATGCTGAACCTCTTTTTGCTCTGTTGAAAGATTTTCTGCTGGCCCCCGATTTCAGTGACCTGCAGCGGATGCATACGGTTCTGAATCAGCTTCAGGTTTCTTTGGAAAACTCTGTTCCTCATTCCGGCCATACCTACGCAGCCCGTACTGCCGCAGCGTGCATGTCATCTGCTGCTCAGCTTCGTGAACAATGGAGTGGTTTATCGCAGGTTGCCATCATTCGTGAATTGGCCGCTCGTCCTGTGGAAGATGTTGAAGCCCTCGCTGAAATCTTCAGGCAGATTGCCGCTCAACTGTTCAACCGTGCAACACTGCGAACATCAGTATCTGTCGAAAAAGAGAACTTTTCAAAGTTTGAAAAACCACTACAAAAACTGGTGGATCAATTGCCCTGTAAAGATCTTGATGCGACCCTGCAACCGGCAGCATTCACTGCTCAGCCACTCAAGCAAGGTTTTGTTTGGTCTTTGCCAGTTAATTATGTGACCCGAGTTTTCCGTGCTGTTCCTTACACCCATGAAGATGGTGCTGCTTTGACTGTTTTGTCCAAGCTGTTAAGGGCAGAATTTTTGCATCGTGAAATCCGTGAAAAGGGGGGAGCATACGGTGGTTTGGCCAGCTACAATTCAGAATCGGGTTTGTTCAGTATGCTGTCATACCGAGACCCACACATCTTACGAACATTAGATGTCTATGACCAAGCCGTTGCCTGGGCTGCTGCTGGGGAGTATCCCGCTGATGCTGTTACCGAGGCGATTCTGGCTGTGTTTAGTGATCTTGATAAGCCGTTGTCTCCAGCAGGAACAGGGGGACAAGAATTTGCTAATATCCGTCAGGGGATGACGCTGGAGATGCGTAATCGCATGCGTCAACAACTTTTGGCTGTTGATGCCGCTGCTTTGAAACGCGTCGCGGAGCGTTATTTGCAAAACTCAGACAGTGCAATCTCTGTTCTCGCAGGCGAAGGTGCTCTGAATGATGCCAATGAGCAGCTTGGCGCACAAGCTCTGACTGTAAGAAAAATCTGATTTTCCGTAGGGGCAGACCGATGTGTCTACCCTAAAATTCACGGGAAATCGGGCGAACGCATAGGTTCGCCCCTACTGTATCTTTATTGAAAGACGAAAAATGGAAAAACAACAATTTTTTGCGACTGCAGCATTAGGACTCGAACCTCTTTTAGCTGATGAACTCCGTCAAATCGGTATTTACGAAGTTAAGGAAGAAAGAGCCGGTGTCAGTTTTGCCGGGACATTGAAGGATGCCTATCAGACCTGCCTCTGGTCTCGCTTAGCCAGCCGTATTCTGTTGCCCTTAGCCCAGTTTGAAGCGGCAGATCCTGATCAATTGTATGCTGAGGCATTAAAAATAGACTGGTCTGATCATCTCTCATGCGCAGAGACGATGGCCATCGACTGTGCTCTGTCCCACTCAACAATCAATCATTCCCGTTATGCAGCGTTACGTGTCAAAGATGCTCTGGTTGACCAATTTAAGGCAAGGGTTGGAGATCGCCCCTCTGTGTCCGTGGAGCGTCCTGATGTCCGTCTGAACCTTTATATCCATCGTGATCAAGCAACACTTAGCCTCGACCTTTCTGGTGAAAGTCTTCACCGTCGTGGTTACCGTATTGATGGTGTGCATGCTCCATTGAAGGAAAATTTGGCGGCAGCTATTTTGATCAGAGGTGGATGGCAGGATATTTGTGAGGCTGGAGGAGCTTTGGCCGATCCCATGTGTGGTTCTGGCTCACTGCCTCTTGAGGCCGCGCTGATGGCAACAGATACCGCTCCTGGGTTGTTGCGGAGCTATTTCGGCTTTCTGGGGTGGAAACAACACGACGCACAGCTATGGCAAGAATTACAGGAAGAAGCTGAACAGCGGCATGAGGCTGGTAAGCAAAAGAAACTGGCTCCCATTGTTGGCTTCGATAGTGATCGCCGGGCGATTAAGGCGGCGTGGCAACATGCCGAAAAAGCTGGTCTGGATCGGATTGTGCATTTTGAGCGCCGGACTCTCAGAGAGTTTAGTGCTCCGGGTGAAGCAACAAACGGACTTCTGGTCGCGAACCCTCCTTATGGTGAGCGTTTGGGGGAGGCGAGCGAGCTAGCAGGGCTTTACAATCTGCTGGGTGAAAAGATGGCAAAGCATTGCCGTGGCTGGCAGGCTGCGGTGATTACCTCGAATCCTCAATTGGGCCGTAGTATTGGTTTGCGTGCAGGTAAAATAAACGTGCTTTACAACGGTGCTCTGAAGTGTCAGTTGCTTCAGTTTGTTCTCGATGAGAGCAATCGTTGGCAGTCGTTGGACCAGGGAGCTGGAAAAGCTGTTAAAAAAGCATTATCTCCCGGTGCGGAAATGTTTGCTAATCGTTTACGGAAAAATCTTAAGAAATATAAAAAATGGGCGAAGCGTGAGGCGGTTGATTGTTATCGCATTTACGATGCTGATTTGCCCGAATATGCTGTCGCAGTTGATGTCTATGGCGATGAAGTCCACCTTCAGGAATATCGCGCTCCGAAGGAGATTGATCAGAAAAAGACAGAGACACGTTTACAGGATGCGATGACGGCAGTGTCTCAGGTTTTTGATCTTGGTCCAGATAAAATTCATCTGAAGGTCAGGCAGCAGCAAAAAGGTCGTCAACAATATGAAAAGCAGGATAAGCGCGGAGTCTTAAAAGAGGTGCAGGAAGGTAACTGCCGTTTCCTGGTAAACCTGAGTGATTACCTTGATAGTGGCCTCTTCCTCGATCATCGCTCAACGCGGCAATTGATTCAGAAGCTAGCTCAGGGAAAGCGTTTTTTGAATCTGTTTGGTTATACTGGAGCGGCAACGGTTCATGCTTTGATGGGAGAGGCCAGTGCTACCACAACCGTTGATATGTCAAGAACTTATCTGGAATGGGCGAAAAAGAACATCGACTTGAACCATTTTGATGCCAGCAGAGAGCAGTTAATCCAGGCTGATTGTTTGACATGGATTGAAACGACAGAGAGTCAATTCGATTTGATATTCTTGGACCCTCCTACGTTTTCAAATTCTAAAACGATGAATGGAACCTTTGATGTGCAACGTGACCATGTTGACCTGCTGACAAAAACTGCTCGGTTGTTAGCTCCTGGGGGAACCCTTGTTTTTTCTAATAACTTGCGTAACTTTAAGATGGATCTGGAGGCTTTAGTTCAATTTGACGTTGAAAATGTTACGTCACAGACGATTCCATACGATTTTGAGCGCAATCAACGGATCCATAATTGCTGGATAATAAGAAAAAACTAAGGATTTCCTTTAGAAACGGTCAATAATCTGTTATTCTTCTTATGTGATATGGAGTTGTAATGTTCGTTCTGGATGCCCGTTTACAGCAGGATACGATCGACTGTGGTTGCTTTGATTTATGTCGTCTTTTATTGATGAACGATAGCCGTTATCCATGGTTCATTCTTGTCCCGCAATGCGAAGGGATAACAGAGATCCATCATCTGACCGATCATCTTCAAGAGCAGTTGTGGCAAGAATCAAAAAAGCTGTCATGCTGGATGGAAGGGACGTTATCGTTCGATAAGTTGAATGTTGCGGCTCTAGGAAATGTTGTTAGCCAATTGCATCTGCATCATGTGGGGCGGTCAGTCGGTGACCCTGCCTGGCCTGGTCCGGTTTGGGGACACTCGATGGCGCAACCCTATACTGTTATTGAACAAGAACGTATGATTCAAATCGTCCAAAATGATTTGTTGGGCTTTTAGTTTTATCGTCTATTTCTGTTGAGGTTGTAAGCGACTATCATGAAACGAGTCAGTCTAAAAAACCGCTTGATGTTCGGCGCCTTTTTAATCTGTAGTTTCATAACCTTGAGCGTATCCTTTTATCAGCTCAGTGGTTTACAGCAGCAGGAAATCGATTTTGCTGAGCGGGAAATAGATAATTTCGAGCAGAGTGCTTTAAGTAGCCTTCGCGAAGCACTCTGGAATTATGACTGGAATATGGTGGATATTATCGTTTCCAGTCAGATCAACCCTGTTCTTGCTTTTATCAATGTCTGTGATTCGGATGGTGGTCACTGCATCGGTATCAATAAGTTGACAGAAGAGCATGTTGTTGGCCGCAGCATTCCAATCACATACCAGTTTTCTCAACAGGCCCCTTTAATGGGGATTGGCTCGGTTGAACTTAAAGCCAATTACCAATCCTTTTCAAAATTGATTGATCAAAACTTTCTGGTGATTCTCTTTACCAACAGTATCTGGGTTTTTGGTGTCGCGATTAGTGTTTTTCTGCTCTTTCATATTCAAGTCATTCGAAGAATAGAGCAGGTCGATGAATTCACTCGCAATATCGACCTGGCTGATGTCGACAAGTTGAAACCTCTGGCCTATGAGGTTGATGCCAGAACGCAAGATGAAGTTGACCTTCTCGCCATTGCTGTTGCCGATTTGATCGATCGGGTTAAGGAAGAATTTGCTCGCCGCCAACATCTGGAGCAGCAACTTAATCAGACTCAAAAAATGGAAGCTCTTGGCACTCTGGCTGGTGGTATCGCTCATGATTTTAACAATATACTTGCCGCCATCCTGGGATATGCCCAACTCTGTTTGAGGGCCTCAGAACCAGGGACTTCTATGCACAATCGCCTGGAGCAGGTTGTCTCTGCCGGGGAGCGGGCAAAATCACTTGTTTCTCAGATTTTGGTGTTCAGTCGTAAAACTGAACAGTATACCGATCAATTTTGTCTTGCAGCAGTCGTTATTGAGGCGCTCGACCTGGTGCGCGCGTCATTGCCAGAAGGTGTTGCGGTTGAAACCGCTCTCGATGAATCACTCTGGATTGCCGGAGACGATAGCCAGTTACACCAGATTGTGATGAATTTAGGCACCAATGCGATCCATGCTTTATCTGGTCAGAATGGTGGGACTCTGAGAGTTTCCGTTCGTTTGGAGGTATTGGGTCATCAACAGGCCGAATTGCTTGGTCTCAATGAGGGAGCGTATGCCAAGTTGATATTTTGTGATGATGGGCCAGGTGTTCCTGAGGAGATACAAGACCGAATTTTTGATCCCTTCTTTACGACTAAAAAATCGGATGAAGGGACGGGGATGGGGTTGGCAGTTGTTCATGGCATAGCCTTGTCTCATGGTGGACGTATTCTGCTTGATACTGAATTTACGCGAGGCGCCTGTTTTTCTCTTTACTTCCCTTTGGCTGATGGCATAGATGTGCCAGCGGATCATGTTGATATTCCTTTACACAGGGGGGGGGGGACATATTCTTGTGGTTGATGATGAAAGCATCATTCTCAATTTGGGCAGAGATATGCTCGAATCTCTCGGCTATCGCGTGTCAACCTGTCAGAGCCCCAAAGATGCACTTGCATCTCTCAATAATGCCGATATCGATCTGATTATTACTGATTTAACAATGCCTGAAATGACAGGAATTGAATTGGCTGAGCAGGTTAAAAAAGTACACCCGCAGTTGCCTGTAATCCTTTGGAGCGGGTATGCTGATTTAAGTGGTCATGAATCTCTTGTAAGCGGTACAATTGAGCATATTTTGCACAAACCCTTTACTGTCCAAGGTCTGTCTCAGGTTATACATAAGGCCCTTCAGTCCGAATAGTGTTTGTGTCTTCCGGCATTCGTGATCAATAGGTCTTTTTGGACGGTCCGTGTCAGTTTCGCAATAGAAATGAATATATAACAGAAGGAGATATGATGAGGTCTTTTCTTTTATTTGGAAGATATCTTGCCCTGATGTGTCTTATCTTTACGGTTGTGGGTTGCAGTGTGACAACGCGTGAAGTTGGTTCCGACGAAAAGGTGATTTACGACGAGGGCTATCACTTTTCTGACAAAAAAGCGATTGTTAACGATATGGTTGATTCTTTACTGACCAAATACCCACTGATCAGAGCAACCGACAGACCTGTTTTAATTATCTACGGAATTGCCAATAGGACCAGTGAACATATCAGTACCAGCGCTATGACCGATGACATTCGCCAAGCCCTTTTAGAGACGGGCAGAGTTCGTTTTATCAACAAGGTTCAACGTGACAATATCGCCAGTGAAAGCAGTTATCAGTATGGTGGAAGTGTTGCGGCTGAAACGCGCATTAAAAAAGCCCGTCAGGTTGGTGCGCGCTATATGTTGACCGGGACTCTACGTTCGATTGAAAAGAAACAGCCGAGCCAGTTTCGCCTGAAGAAAAAAGTACTGATGTATTACAGTTTGAATATGGAGCTGACTGACATTGAAACAGGCTTAATTGAATGGGCGGATAGCACCGAAGTTATTCGTGAAGCTGCCAAGCCATTTATTGGTTGGTAGGTCCTGTTATCCTCTTAGAAATGATGTTTTCTGGCACTTCTATCAGATTCATTCGCTTTATTGCTGTTATCGGGTTCCTCACTCTTTTCTTGAGTGGTTGTGCCGGAAAGCTCAATCGCGCGGTCGACAATTATTATTCTGGTCAGCCGGACAAAGCTTTAACTCTCTTGTCTGGAAATCACTGGACAGGGAAAAAAAATAAGCTGCTTTATTTGCTTGAGCAGGGAACAATTTATCATCACCAAGGCGACTACCTCAAAAGCACTGATTTCTTCCTTGATGCCGATCGGCTGATTGAATCTTACGAACAGATCAGCATCAGTGAACAGACGGCGTCGCTGGTTGGAAATGAGTGGTTGACCAGTTACAAGGGGGAATACAGCGAGCGGCTCTGGGTTCATACTTATTTGATGATGAACTACATGCTATTAGGGCAGTACGATGATGCTCTGGTCGAAGCAAACAGGGCTTTGATCCGTTTTGAACAGTATCCCCGCGCATTGGATCAAGCGTATTTCACCAGAGCATTGATGGCTTTGAGTTTTTCAAATGTCGCTGAAGATAATGATGCACTGTTGATTTACCGTCAGCTCGCCAATGATCTTAGCGATAAAAGTGCTGTTGCCGGAGACATTGTCTATCATGCCAACCGCCTTGGTATGATGGACCTGGTCGAAACTTTCAGATCTCTATCACCTTTACGACCTTCCCCTCATGATGGGGAGTTAGTCTTATTTTTAAGTTCTGGGCGGATACCTGAGAAACTCCCTGGGAATTTTTTTCTGCCACCTTCAATACGATTTTCCTTTCCTTATTATGGACCCTATGTTGAGCCGTATCTGCCCAGGCTGACTTTATCGGATGGCGTCGTTTTTGCTCAAATAAGAACTGATCTTGGTGTGGTTGTGGAAGATTCTCTCGATGTCCGTAAAGCCAGACTTATGGCTAAAGAGGGGATACGGGTTACGGCAAAAGAAGCGCTGGCCCAGGCAGTCGGTGATCGTAATGATGCGACGGCAGAAGCTGTTGTCAGGGCGTTGTTTTTTCTCATGGAAGAAGCCGATACCAGATCGTGGAGGACGCTCCCTGCACAGTTTCTGATTGTTCGTATTGCATTACCTGCCGGTCGACATAACATTCGTGTGGGGATGGGAGTGCAACCCTATAGGTTGATATTCCCGAATTCGAGTTGCGACCGGGACAACGCCAGTTTTTTTCTCTACGGTTTGATCGTTAACAGAGTGGTGTTTATTTCACCTGATGGTCTGCCAAATCACCAGTCAGATCAAATCTTTTCCCTGTTCAATCTCTTTAGCTTTGACCGTTGTTGAAAACTAATTATTTTTTTAGCCTTTGGTTTGTGGTTGTTACGCCTTCCATGAAGGTGTCATGTCCTGAACCAAACGATTCGTGGTATGTATTTCGCACTGATGTCTGTTTTCTTGGAACCTATTGTCCCGATGTTGTGAGCTGATTTGAGCGAAAAGGATTTTTTATGCGCACTTGTTGCCTGTTGATCAAAAAAAATATGATTTTTCTTCTGTTGATCGTTTTTATCGGTACGACAGCCTGGGCTACGGAGATAGATGACGTTAGAGATAAAGCAGAGAACGGTGATGTCGAGGCTCAACTGGAGCTCGGATTGATCTATGTTCAGGGTAAGGATGCCGATCAGGATTTTACCGCCGCTAAAAAATGGTGGGATAGGGCCGCAGAACAAGGCAATGCCGCTGCTCGTTACTATGTTGGTCTTATGTATGCCCGTGGTGATGGTGTGACACAAGATATGGATCAGGCGAGGTCCATGTGGGAACAGTCAGCCGATATGGATCACGTTGGGGCCCTGTTTAGTCTTGGAATGCTTTATGTCGAAGGTGAAGCTGTCAAAGGTGATTATGTTGAGGCGGGTCAATATTTTATTCGTGCCGCACAGCTTGGAAACGTTAGTCCCAGTTTAATGTCAGTGTTCTTTATTCCCAAGGCCTTGGTTTTCCTCAGAGCAATGAAATTAGTTATGCTTGGGCCAAATTAGCCGCGGATCAGGGTCATCCTAATGCAAAAGAATTACTGACAAGTTTAGAGCCGCAGATGAGTGAAGAGCAGATGGTCATCGCTAAAGCTGAGTATGAAAAAGTAAAGATGTCTTTGACCAAATAAAACGATTTATCTTTTAGATAAAAAACAGCTCCCGAGTTTTTCTGGGAGCTGTTTTTTTATGTTTTATTGACGGGTCAGAGAGCGGTACCTGATCCGGTGTGGTTGATCGGCGTCTTTACCCAGGCGCCGTTTCCGATCTGCTTCGTATTCTGAGTAATTACCTGCGAACCAGGTCACTTGAGAATCCCCTTCAAAAGCGAGAATATGAGTTGCTATGCGGTCAAGGAACCAGCGGTCGTGACTGATGATAACAGCGCACCCTCCAAAATTTTCCAAACCTTCTTCCAGAGCTCGCATGGTGTTAACATCCAGATCGTTGGTCGGCTCATCGAGAAGCAGGACATTGGCTTCCTCTCGCAACATTTTAGCCAGATGGACACGATTGCGTTCACCACCAGAAAGAACTCCGACCTTCTTTTGTTGATCACTGCCTGAAAAATTAAAGCGGGCAACATAGGCGCGCGAATTGACTGATTGCCCACCGATCACGATCTGGTCTTGACCGTTGGTCACTTCTTCCCAGATCGTTTTGTTACTGTCTAATTCTCGACTCTGGTCAACATAGCCCAGTTGTACCGTTTCTCCGACTTTGAAATGACCACTGTCTGGTTGTTCTTTCGCGGTAATCATATTAAACAGAGTCGACTTACCTGCGCCATTAGGTCCAATGACACCGACGATCCCGCCAGCAGGAAGATTGAAACTGAGGTTGTCAATGAGAAGGCGATCACCAAAACCTTTACTGACTTCTTGGGTCTCGACAACGACTCCACCAAGGCGTGGTCCAGGTGGGATAAACAATTCAAGAGACTTCTCTTTCTCGAGACCTGCATTGCCTAGCAGTTCCTCGTACGAATTGATCCGGGATTGCGATTTTGCATGGCGACCTTTTGGTGACATGCGGATCCACTCCAATTCGCGCTGAAGCGTCTGTTGGCGTTTACTTTCAGCCTTTTCTTCACGGCGTAAGCGTTCCTGCTTTTGTTCCAACCAGCTGGAATAATTTCCCTGCCATGGGATGCCGTGGCCGCGGTCGAGTTCAAGTATCCATCCAGCAACATTGTCGAGGAAGTAGCGATCGTGAGTGACCGCGATGACTGTCCCTTGGTAACGTTGAAGGTGCTGCTCCAACCAGGCAACCGTCTCGGCATCAAGGTGGTTGGTTGGTTCGTCTAATAACAGGATATCAGGTTTTTGCAACAGCAGACGACATAGGGCGACGCGACGTTTTTCACCGCCAGAAAGAACGTCAATCTGAGTTTCTGGTGGAGGACAACGTAACGCTTCTTCAGCCAGTTCCAGACGAGAGTCGAGCTCCCATGCATCGGCAGCGTCCAGTTTGTCCTGAACGATGGCTTGCCGGGCGAGTAATTTATCCATATCGCAGTCTGGATCGGCAAAGGAGTTATTGATCTCTTCGAATTCGGCCAGAAGATCAACGATTTCTTGCACGCCTTCTTTCACAACTTCGCGGACTGTTTTGCTGCCATCCAATTGAGGTTCCTGCTCCAGATAGCCAACACTGTAGCCATCTGAAAGAACGGCCTCTCCGTTGAATTCTTTGTCAACACCGGCCATAATTTTTAAAAGGGTCGATTTACCTGACCCATTTAGTCCAAGAACACCAATCTTGGCACCATAAAAATAGGACAGGGAGATGTCCTTAATAATCGGCTGCTTGTTGTAGCTTTTGCTGACCCGCATCATCGAATAAATGATTTTCTTTGTGTCTTCGCTCATTATCGTCACCTTTTCTGGTTATTTTTCTGAATCTGTCTGTATAGCATTCTGATCGGGAATACCGCAATAACTAGTTTTTTCGTGATAAGGGGGGCTTATGCCTCTAATGATGGAATTGCTATCTGGTAAAAAAGGTGATCAGGATGGACTTGCTTCCAGTTGCGCTAAGGCATTGAGAAATGATGCTGTTAGTTCTGGATGGAGTGATTTTCCGGCACTGTCGCTCATGATGGTACCGATTGACTCGAAACTAAGCGATTCTTTATAGGATCTGCGGGTTCGAAGAGCATCATAGACATCAGAGATTGAGGTCATATAGCTACAGGTGTTCAATTTCCAGTTGTGGGGGGTTGCGGGGTATCCTTGGCCATCGTAGCCGATATGGTGTTCGTAGGCTGTGACAACGGCCAGACGGGGAATTCCTGGCGTATTCAGTAGGTATTCAGCACCCAGTTGCGGATGTTGTTGCACGATGTCCCATTCTTTTTTATCTAGTTTTCCCTTTTTGTTTAAAATTTCTGAGGGAATGAACATTTTGCCGACGTCATGCAGCATTGCAGCGATACCGATTTCGTTTAACAGTGGCCCTTCGATCCCAAGAAGTTTGGCTTGAGCCAGGTTTAGGAGGCAGATATTGGTGGAGTGGGTGTAGGCGTATTCATCCATCGAACGAAGTGGAGCAAGGGCCAGAAGGACATCACTATGAGCACCGAAGGTGTCAACGAAACGACCTACGATATCTGAAATACCAACAACGTTAAGTTGTTTTTTCTATTGATGCTTTGGTAAATCTCCATGAACTTATCGCGTTCCTGCTCAATAACCTCTGAAAAATCAGTGTCCGAAATGGCTCGGCAGGAATCATTTGCCTGATTTTCTCGGTATCTGACTTCGACACGGCCAAACTGGATATGTTCTGTTTTCTTCGGGGCATGGTCTTTCCTGTTTCGTTTGTTCAAGACTTCGACCAAGGTCAATAGTTCCTCAATAGACGTTCCCGCTTCAATTGTAATATAGCTGATTTTCAGATCAGCCAGGCTGTTTATGAAACGGTCGATAGATAGGTTTCTTTCTACTGGTTGATCATTGTATATCAGACGATTTTCAATGATTTTGAGATTGATATCTGGGGTTAAACTGAAGAGTGTCTTTAGTTGGTCCAAAGCTTTTAGGCCGAGATTAAGAACCTGTGGGTGGTCGAACCGATACAGAGATGCATTGGCTGCAGCAGTTGTGATATGCCGAATGAACAATTGGAGGTATTTTTCATCTGCTTTACTCACGGTCTGGCCTCTGTTTGTTTGTTATAGTGCTGAAGTTGGATTTTAGCTAATTTGATCTGAGTTCGGTCCCGACCATTGATGATCGAATTGAGCAGTGGCTCTGTGGCCTGTTTGGGGTAGGTGCCAAGACGTTTGATGATTTCCAGTTGAAATTCTTTCTGCCGGCGAGTGCGAATAAAACCTTTTCTTTTAAGAAGCTTAGCGAGAATTGGAATGCTCTCTGGATTTCTCAGGTATGCAAGGGTGTCGAGAATTTGTTGTTTTAGATGCAAATCCTCCTCTGAGTGTATTTCTGCCTGAACTAAATGGTGTAGTTGACGGAGAACTTTGGTGTCCTGACTGTATTCCGCTAATTGAATCGCAGAGAACAGTGCTTCTTTGTTTCCGCTTGATAACTCTTTTAATAGCATCCGGTTTGCCGTTGCCGGATTATGACGAAAGATAATTCTTAATGCTTCTTGGCGGACTTTTGGGTGCGTATGATTTGTCAGTTGATGGACTGCCTTCATCGGAATCGAATCTCGCTGTTGCCCAAGTACGATCAATAGGTTGCGAACCAGAAACCAGCGTTTGTCATTGAGCATCTGGAGAATAATCTGATGCCCTTTGTTTCCGAGTTCAACCAGGATCTTCATCCAGGTTTTACGTCGTGACATCTCTTCCTCTCTTCCGAGACGTTCAATCAATAATTCTGCGTAAGGTTCTCCAATCTCACAGATATAATGGCAAATATCATCATACTTTTCATGGCCCCAAAGTTCGATGCTTTCTAATACCTCGTCCATAAAGTTCTCACGAGTTTGATCCGCTAAAACTTTTTCATCCAAAAAACGTGCGTACGCATTGCCGCTATAAAGATAGTTTGACCAGCAGTTGAATATTTCCCGCAGAGAAACAAAATCACCTGTTTCAAGAAAAAATCGGGCTAATTCGGACAGATTATCTTGAATCTGCAACTCAGTTTCTAAGGAAACACGGCTATTCAGCATATTGAACAGAATGGCACAGCACTGCCTTTCGACCGACTGCTTTTTAAGACTGTTCTTAAGTCTTTGAGCGACTTCTTGTTCAATGTTTCCTTCTATGTGTCCGGTTAGAATTTTACTCAGAGTTTTCTGGTAATTGCTGGGGATGTATTCGTCGTGGTTATCTTCCAGTAGAAGGATTTCAACCCGAGCTTTGAATATGTCGTCTGGCAATGGTGCTGCTGAAGCTATGACATTGCGGCTTCCGTGCTGTGAGGGCGCTGTAGAAAATTGACCAAGGAGATCTAGGAGTCGTGTCGAAATATTCAATTGCTCACAATTATGCAGTGATAATGATTCTGTGATCAGCTCTTGAGGGAGTGCTGCAAGTAACTTCCCGGATTGCTCTGGAGCCTCCCCAATCGCGTTAAATGTACTATTGAGAAAATCACGCTTCAGATCTGGAGTGAGATTGTTTATGAGCAAATGGAGTTGCTCTCCCATCTCACTATTTGTCTGCGGACTGTTCTCATTTAATCTATCGATAAGGGAACTGATGATTTGACTGTAATCGTTCCTTTGTTCTGGGTTCTGCAAACTGTTCTGATTGAGAGCCTGGGCAACTCTCTGCGCATTTAAGGTGTCGCTGGTATCCGCAGCCTTTCCACATTGACCAAGTTTCTCTTTGAGTAAACCGTGAAGAAAAGTCTCCCACAGGTTTCCTGATGGCAGGGCTGGCTGATTTAGAGTCGTCTTCTCCGGTTGGAAATGACTAAAATCAACAGGAACAATGACAATATGTTTAATTTGGCTTTGTGCTATTAAAACCGCCAGTCCGCCGTTTTCTTCTAATGTCTGTATGTCACGCGAGAGGATTTGGTTAAAGTGGAGTAGTTCTTCAACTTCAAGGGCTCGGTGGAAACTTACGGAGACGACATTCCTTGCCGAAAAGAAACGAGCAAAGTCGCGGTAGACTGGGTTTGTCTCATCCAGCCAGTTTTCATCGTATATGAGGGCGTCAGGTGCGATAGCGAGGGTAATTTCTTCTCTGAATTGACACAGTTTCTTGAGAATATTCAGAACGATGGTGCTGCTATTGGTAATTTGAGGATGATCATCTGGATACAGAGCCAATTTACGCCTGGCAATATTCAGGTCGTAGATAAAGTCAGAGAGCAGGCGAGTGTCAACGTCTGATGGAATTATTTCTTGTTGTTGCTTTTTCACCTTATCCCGGCCCCCAATTCTGATGATCTCTACCGGTTATTATAGATTGAAACGATTGGTAATAAAATAAGTTAATGATTAAATTCTCAAATTGTTGATGATGAGGGGCCATTCTTATCCAATTGGGTGAGAACTTGAAGGAAGCTGTAGGTGAGTTGAGGGTGTAGCTTGTTACCAGCGAGGTTAAGCATGATGTCAATAATTTGGTCTTGGTTTAAAGAATCTTCATACGCTCTGTGTGTTCTCATGGCATCGTAAGTATCTGAAATGGCGGTGATCTGTGAACAAAGATGTTGTTTCCATGGGCGTGATGTTTGGGGATATCCCTGTCCATCATAGCGCATGTGATGTTCAAACGCTGTGACCACTGCGAGATACGGGACGCCTGGGGTATTGATCAGGTACTCCGCACCGAGTCTGGGGTGCTGCTGCATGATCTGCCATTCTTCCTCATTTAATTTATCTGTTTTACTGAGGATGTCGGGTGAGATGAACATTTTACCAACATCATGTAGCATGGCAGCAATTCCTATGTCATTAAGCAGAGGTCCTTCAATCCCTAGTACCCTCGCTTGGGTGAGGCTGAGCAGGCAGATATTGGTCGAATGGGTGTAGGTATACTCATCCATAGAGCGCAGAGGGGCTATGGTCAAAAAGGCATCACTCTGACTGCTGAAGGCGTTGACAAATCCACTGACAATTTCTTGAATGCCTGAAACTTCGAGCTTTTGCTTGCTCCGAGCGGTCTGGTAGATGTCCATGTAACGGTCAGCTTCCAGGGTTGCAATCTCGGCTAATTCAAGTGAGATGGCATTGTTGGATGGTGAATTCTGATATCGAACTTCAATCGTGCCATAGTGGATGTGTTCGCTGTCTTTGATGTCAAGCTGATGGTCTGGGCTTTTGCTGAGGAAGATGACAAGGCCGAGAAGCTCTTCTGCGTAAACTCCTGGTTCAATTTTTAGATGACTGATTCCTTTTTTAAGCAATGCATCCAGCAGGCGTTGTGATGATAGCGATGACGCAACTGGTTGGTTGGCAAAAATCAACTGTTCGTCAATAATTTTTAACGTCATGTCTGGGTATTGATCAAACAGCTGATGGAGGATCCCGAGTGCTTGTTTGGTGAGGCGTAAAACCTGGCGATGTTCTGGTGAATAGAGTGATGCGTTTGCGGCAGCGGTCATCAAGAGTCTGGCCAAATTATTAAAGTGCTGGTGCGGATGGCTGTTTATCTCTGTCATTTCTTCTGCCTCAGAAGTTGTTTTGCCAGTAGCTGAAATTTTCCTGAACAATGTTCTTGCAGTAGTTTTTCTGCTAAATCTCCGGGGAAAATAGCTAAGTTTCGAATGATCTCTTCCTGAAGCGTTTTAACACGGCGACCTGGCATGAAACGTTGCTTTCTGATGACCCGATTAAGAATCGGCAGGCTTTCTCTATTGCCAATTTTGGCCAGTGTGCGTACGGCTTCAAGTTGAGTTTGAAGCTGTTGCTCATTGCCTGGATCCTTACCAAGGATCTTGTGAAGTAATTCAAGAACTTTCTGGTTTTGGCTTATCCCTGCAATTTCAATGGCGGCAAGACGTGAATCAAACTCAGGACTCTGCAATTCTGTCAACAAGAGTCGATTCGCTGTGGCCGGATTACATAAAAAAAGAACACGGATTGCTTCCATCCGTACCTTCGGGTGTGGATGGCTAGAGAGTTGCTGGATTTTTTGATACTTTTCGGAACGAGCTGCTTGTCGAGAACACTTAACAGATTTCGTACGAGGAACCAGCGCTCATCGTCGAGTGCACTGATTATCTTCATTTGCGCATCACCGCCGATAAGGACGAGGATGCTCATCCATTGTTTCCGCTTTTCCCAGGTTGCAGCCAACCCTAGTTGTTCAATGATCAGATCACTGTAGGGTTCACCGACTGTGGCAATATAGTTGGCAATTTGAGGGTGGACATCCTCTTCCCAACATTCAAAACTATCCAGTACCTCCACCATGAAGCTCGATTGAGTATGATTTGCCAGGACTTTTTCGTCAAAAATATTGACAATGGCGTTGCCACCATAAAGATAACGTGACCAGGAATCGTAAATATCGATGAGGGTGGCAAAATCTCCAGTATCGAGAAAGAAGCGTGATAGGTCGATCAGATTTTGCTGAATAGCATTTTCCTGTTCTCTGCTGAGTCGGGTTTGCAGCATTTCAAACAAGATAGAGGCAAAATTGTGCTCGACTAGTTGTTTTTCAAGTTGATCCTTTAGCTTTTGTTTTTCCTCTTCTGGAATGCTACCGGTGATATCCTGATGCAGAGCATCTCCCAACGCCGTTTGATATGCATCAGGCATGTAAAGATCTTGACGTTCTTCGCTGAATAGCACATCCAAACGAGCACGGATGGCGTCGGGAGCTAGATTCTCACCACTGCCTTGAACTGTGCGGCGATGTGTCGATCTTTCTGCTCCCGCCAGGTTATTCGCGAGGGAAAACAGGCGAGAAGACATGTTTTGCTGTTGAGCTTTTTGGACCAGAACACCATGTAGAAGTTGTGCTGGTATTTTTTTTAAGACACCAGACGCTGCTGATTGATGGCGATCGAGAACCTGGAACATACTATGAAACAGCTGTTTTTGAGCTTGAGGATTTAATTGCTCCAGCAGAGAATTTAATTTCCTGTCTGTTTCTGTGAAGGTATGGGCAAAGCCTTCTTGTTGTATGCGCGTCTCTATGAAATCCTCAATCGCCTTTCCGTACTGATCTTGATTGCTGCTGTTAAGGTTGTGATTTAAAATGTCTGCAACCGTTGCCAAATCAAAATTTGATTCGGTGTTTCCAAAATCGAGGATGCCATTTTGTAATCCGTGCAGGAATGATTCCCAGATCTGTTCTTGCGCTTTTTGGCTCTCCTGGCTTGCTTGAAATGCAGAGTAGTCGATAGGAATAATGCTGATGTGTTCAATCTGTTGTTGCTTCAACATCTCTTCGAAGCCGCCAAACTCTTCAATTGTTTCGCGCTTTGCACGTAACAGTTGATTGAAACGGATCAATTCCGTTTCTTTCAGTCCAGAATGAAAGCTGATCGATGCAATTCCCAAAGAAAAAAAGAATTCTGCAAAGTCTCGGTTGGATGAATCGTTTTTGTCCAGCCAGATTTCTTGAAAGAGGAGGGCCTCTGGGGTGATCCCCAGGGTAATTATTTGATCGGAATGAAACAGTTCTGCCAAAATATCCAGAGTTTTGTTGATACTGGATTTAATGTTGGGGTGGTCAACCGGGTAGAGGGCCAACTGTTTTCTGGCAATCGTCAGTTCATGCAGAAAATTGGTCAGGAGCGGTTTGTCCGGGTAGGCAACTTGAATTTTTGGGGGCTTTATGTTCACAGCGCCTCACGATGGTTTTGTTTAATCATCGGCTGATTATAGCAGGTTTTGTTATTTTGTGGAGAGGGAAGCCCCTTCTGCTCCACTATTGCATTTGCAGAACTTTGGTGCTACGTTCCGACGTTGATATGTTTACTCTTTCTATTTCTACGGATTTCTGCATATGAGTCTTAGCAGGCATTTTGATGTTGGCGATGCGGCTCAGGCCGCACAGTTATTTGGCCAGCAGAACAAGCATTTAAAACTGATTGAAAAAAAACTGGGTATCCGCCTGGGAAGCCAGGGGACCAGTCTTCACCTGTCTGGTGATTCTGCTCAGGTTGAGGTCGGAGTGCGTCTTCTGGAAGAGCTCTGTCTGCTCTTGCGCGAAGGCATGCCCTTATATCCAACCGATATCGATTATGCGATTCGCATCCTTTCCTCTGATTCGACGACTTCGTTACGAGACATCTTTTTTGATACCGTCTTTGTTTCTGCCCGAAACAAAATAATTGCCCCTAAAAGTTTGGCGCAAAAGAGCTACATCGACAATATTCGAGAGAACCATGTCGTTTTCGGCATCGGTCCCGCCGGAACAGGGAAGACTTACCTTGCGATGGCGATGGGGGTTGCAGCTCTGATGCGCAAAGAAGTCCGTCGTATTATGTTGGTTCGTCCTGCCGTTGAGGCGGGAGAAAAACTTGGCTTTCTCCCTGGAGATCTGGCTGAGAAAGTCAATCCTTATCTGCGCCCACTCTATGATGCTCTCTACGATATGATCGAGCTGGAAAAAGCTCAAGACATGGTTGAGTCAGGGGTGGTTGAAGTTGCTCCCCTCGCATTTATGCGTGGCCGGACATTAAATGACGCTTTTGTTATTCTCGACGAAGCGCAAAATACAACCGCAGAGCAAATGAAAATGTTTTTAACCCGATTGGGTTTTGGTAGCCGGGCTGTTATCACCGGTGACGTGACCCAGATCGACCTGCCCCGGGGCAATCAATCCGGATTACTTCATGCCATTGATGTCTTGGGTGGGGTTCCTGGAATTGCCTTTACCCATTTCAATGATCAGGACGTTGTTCGTCATCCAATTGTTCAAGCGATTGTACAGGCATATCAGAAGGCTGATCGCCGTGAGATTGAACAGGGGCACCGCTCTGCGGGGTAATGTTGCGTTGGGGTTAGAGGAAATATGACCAAAGAAGAAAAAGAGAAGTCCAAACAAGGGCGCGCTGTTATCTTCGGTGAAGGTGTTCAGGCATTGCGCAACAGAAGAAAAGGGCCGCTAGGTGGATGGCTCCTTTTGTTTGTTGCTCTCTTGTTGACGTTAATTATCGTTCCTAAAGGCGGGTTGATCCCTGATTATCACGCCCCTGGTGAGATCGCCTCCCGGAATATTAAATCCCCCCGAGACCTTCTGGTTGAAGATGTCCGGTTGACAGAGGCGAAAAAGGCAGAAGCTGCTGCTGCTGTGCCGTTGGTGTATGAATACGATAGTCTCTTGGGTTCTGAAGCTATTAAGAGGATTGATAGTGGGCTGGAGCTTTTGTTAAGACACCACGAGGCTGGCGAAATTCAGGATAAGGAGGCTTTCCTTCCGAAGCTGGAGGCCGATTTTGGGGTTCCTTTAACTGGAGATGAGTATCAACCTTTAGTTAAATTGCCACTCAGCCGCGATTTAGCCGATATCACCATCGATTTGTTAAAGCCGATTTTTACCCTTCCTGTTGTTGCCAGTCTGACGACTTTTGAATCTGATCGTAGCCAAGGCTTAAGTCTTTTTGATCGTAAAGACGGCCGGGAATTAGGATCTGCTCTCCTGGATCAAACTATCGGTTTGAATGAGGCCTTGTCTCAGGCGCAAGGAAAATTATCTCAACTTCCAGATATTTCCAAGAGACAGAAACAGACCTTGTTGAAGCTGGTTCAGCAGCAGTTAAGGCCCAATCTGGTTTTTGATCAGCAGGAGACCGAGCGCCGCAGAGAAGAGGCGATTGCACAGGTCGCACCCGTTTTGTTTCAGATTAAAAAAGGAGAGATGGTTGTTCGTGAAGGGGAGCGGGTTAGTGCTGACCAGATTCTTAAACTTCGCGCGATTCGAGACTCAGGGCGCGACAGCAGAAGTTTGCAGACGGCTGCAGGATTAATTATCTGTATCATGCTGTTGATTTATGTCGGTTTTCTCTTTGCTCAGGAAAATATCAGTAAGTTTAGTCCTGATTCGCGCGACTTGATTTTTTTGACGACAGTATTTCTTTTGCTGTTTGTCCTGATTAAAGTTTCCATAGTCATCAGCGCCGGAATGGGGAACGCATTCGCCTATTTCGATTCGTCCGTTTATTATTATGCGATTCCTTTTGCCCTTGGGGCAATGTTGGTCAGAATAGTTCTTAATTCAGAAATGGCCTTTCTTTTTGCCGTGTGCTGTTCTCTTCTTGTTGGCATATTATTTGGCAATAACCTGCTGATGGTTCTTTATGTTCTCGCTGGTAGTCTGGTCGGAGCTCATGGGGTCCGCCAGTGTCAAACTCGATCGACGCTCTATCGGGCTGGGTTATGGCTTGGTCTGACAAATATGGCGATGTTGTTGGGCATTCACTTCTTAAGTGGGCGGGTGTTCGAACTGGAGCTTTTATGGAAGTTGGGGTTTGGGGTCTTTGGTGGACTGGCAAGTGCTGTTTTTGTTAATGGGACGATCCCTCTGGTCGAATCATTTTTCAAGTATACAACTGATATCAAATTACTTGAATTAGCCAATATGAATGCTCCTATTTTGCGCCAATTGATGATCGAAGCGCCTGGCACTTATCATCATTCGATTCTGGTCGGTAATTTAGCTGAATCAGCCGCGGAATCGATTAACGCAAATCCTTTGTTGGCTCGGGTTGCTGCCTATTATCACGATATTGGTAAAATCAAAAAGCCACTTTATTTTATTGAAAACGCTGGTGGACAGCGCAATAGACATGACAAACTTGCCCCTTCCATGAGTGCTTTGATTCTGACATCACATGTCAAGGATGGAGTGGAGTTAGCGCGCGAGCATAAGCTAGGCTCAGAGCTGATGGATGTAATTCAACAGCATCATGGGACAACCTTGATCAAGTTTTTTTATGATCGGGCAAAGAGCCAGGCCGATCCTGAAGTTCAGCAAATTGCTGAGCGTGATTATCGTTACCATGGACCAAAGCCTCAGACGCGCGAAGCTGCTTTGATCATGCTGGCGGATGCCGTAGAGGCTGCCAGCCGAACTTTAACCGATCCGACCCCCGCACGTATTCAGGGAATGGTTCAGAAATTAATTAATAATATTTTTATTGATGGTCAGCTAGATGAATGTGATTTGACATTGAAAGATTTGAACCTTATCGCGAAAAGCTTCAACCGAGTGCTTTCAGGTTCATTCCACCATCGCGTTGATTACCCGGAACCAGTCCATATCGTTAAAGACAAATCCGAAGTTGAAAATAAGACGCCCAACAATGAAAAGGCCAAGTTGAAAAGTGCGAATCCAGATAGAAAACCATCAGAGGAAAAAAAGGGTCCTGAAACGACCAGTAAGAAAAGTAGCGCAGAAGATCTTAAACGTCTTGGGATATCCTAGGGCGGAATTATCAATTGTGATTGTCGATAATGAAGGTATTCAGGAGATAAATCGTGATTACCTTCAACGTGATTGGCCGACAAATGTGATCTCTTTTGCGATGCAGGAGGGAGAGGGCGCAGGGTTGAACCCTTTAGTTTTGGGTGATGTCGTCATCTCGGCTCAGCGGGCTGATGAGGATGCGTCAGAAGCGGGGGTTCCTTTTGAGCATGAGCTCTGGTTTTTGTTGCTTCACGGCATTCTGCATCTGCTTGGCTATGACCACGAGCGGGGAACAGAAGAACAGGCTCGTGAGATGGAGGCGAAGGAGCGCGAGATTTTTGCAATCCTGAAAAATGAATTTGCAGTGACTGATCACTGATGTTGCATGTAATTACAATAGCAGTTATAGGGGAGAACATAGCAGGTGGATAACGATCATTCAGCAACGGAACCTGACAGTTGGTTGAAAAACTGGGACGGCGATTAAGTCATCGCCCTCAGGCAAACAGTGAAGAAGAACTCCAAGAGCTGATTGATGCTTCGGAGCAGCAGGGAATTATCGATGAAGAAGAAGGCGATATGCTGCAGTCGATATTGGAGCTGGACGAAACAATTTTACGTGAAATTATGATTCCTCGCACAGCTATGATCTGTGCTGATGCAGAAGCCCCTTTAAGCCAAATCCTCTCAATCATTCTTAAAACAGGCCACTCTCGAATTCCGGTTTATCGCGGTAATATTGACAATATTATTGGTCTCGTCTATGCCAAAGATCTACTGCGTTTTTGGGGGCGCCCTATTGATGATATCTCTCTCGAAGAGGTTTTGCGTCAACCTTATCTGGTGCCTGAATCAAAGCTCGTTAGCGATTTGCTCAAAGAATTAAGAGAAAACAGGGTTCATATTGCTATTGTTATTGACGAGTATGGCGGGACGTCTGGACTAGTGACAATTGAAGATATGATTGAAGAAATTGTCGGGGATATCAAGGATGAATATGATCGAGAAGAAGAATGGCTGATTGAGCAGCCAGACGGGTCGATTCTGGTTGATGGCCGTTTGAATATTGAAGAGTTTGAAGAGTACTTTGATGTTGAGGTTGCCCGCGAAAAATTTGATACTGTTGGTGGCTATGTCGTTGAACGGCATGGCCGTGTGCCGGCTGTTGGCGAGCGGGTCCAGGTTGATGACTTTACTATGTTGATCGTTCAGAGTGACCAGCGTGCTCTCCGCCAGATTCGTATTTTTTCTCCCTCTGCAGCATCGCCTGACATAGACGCATAGTCATGATTTTCCGTCGTGTCGATATTGCAATAGTCGCATCGATTATTGCGGGGGGGATGTTGGCCCTCGCATTCCCACGCCCAGATTTGTACCCTGTTGCCTGGATAGCACTTATCCCTCTGTTTGTCTTTATGGAGCGCCGTCCCTTTGCCAGTGGTTTCGCTGCCGGGATGGCTTTCTTTGCTCCTGTGCTCTACTGGTTGAATATTGTCATGACTTCCTATGGTGGGTTGCAGCCAATATTTTCATTGTTGGCCTACCTGTTCCTGCTTGTCTATCTGTCTCTTTATTTTGGCCTAGCAACCTGGCTGTCTTGTTCGTTGAAACTGAAGTTTAAATTACCATTTCTATTGACTATGCCGTTTTTGTGGATTGCTCTTGAGTACTTACGTGGATGTCTTTTGACCGGCTTCCCCTGGGCCTTGCTCGGATATTCTCAGCAGAATTTCTCTGCGGCAATTCAGAGCGCAGATGTGACCGGAGTCTATGGTGTCAGTTTTCTTCTAATTGCGGTTAACTGCGCGTTGGCATGGATTATTCGCGATCCCCAAAAGAAATGGAGCTGGATAGGGGCTGTGGCCGTGATATTGATGACTGTGACACATGTCGGTTACGGTTTCTGGAGAAATAGCCAACCACTCGATGTTCGTTCGGACAGCTTGCGGATCAGTCTGATTCAGGGGAATATTGATCAAGCTCAGAAATGGGTTCCTGAAAATCGGCAGGCCACTATTGATAAATACCAAAAACTGTCGAAACAGGCCTTGAGCGATCCTGTCGATTTGTTGATCTGGCCAGAAGCTGCGACACCGTTTTTTTTACAGGATGAAACGGATGCCGCTCAGCAGGTCCGCAACCTTCCCAGGCAGATGGAAACACCCCTGCTGCTCGGAAGTCCTGCTTATCAGCGTCTCAATGATGGCCGTTATAGATATTTTAATAGTGCTTTTCTGCTGCAGACCGGACAGCAAGAAGTTGAAAGATCAGATAAAATCCATCTGGTGCCATTCGGTGAATATGTCCCTCTTGGGCAGTTGCTGACCTTTATCAATAAGTTGGTGGTTGGTGTCGGTGACTTTTCTCCGGGAAGAGTTAAGCCGCTTCTTCTCGATGACGATCCGATTGGGGCGTTGATTTGTTACGAGGTGATTTTTCCTGGCCTGGCACGAGATTATGTCCGCAAGGGGAGCAGGTTGTTGGTTAACTTGACAAATGACGCCTGGTTTGGACACTCCTCTGCTCCCTATCAGCACCTTGCCATGTCACGTTTCCGGTCGATCGAAAACCGCATATGGCTGGCCCGGGCTGCTAACACCGGTATTTCTGCTTTTATTTCTCCTTCGGGAAGAGTTGTCTCTGCTGGGCCTATCTTTCAATCGTTGCATTTGACTGAGACTGTCGGGCTTGGTGCTGGAAAAACCTTTTATACGAGATTCGGGGATCTTTTTGCTTTCGTCTGTCTCGCTATCAGTGGTTTTTTCAGTGTCCTTCTGATTCTTCAGCGGCTCAGGCGTCGCTAGCTTGCACTGAATAACGGTCTGAAATCCACTTCCCTCCTGATCCGCTATACTAACTAGACAGACCTTCTCTTGAAAGGGCTGTCTATGTTTCTGATTGCTAAAAATAAAATAATTCGATCTCTCCTGCGCACGGCATTAATCGGCTTGATGATGTGTCTTCCTCTTGCCGTGATGGCTGCCGATGGAACTCTCTCAGGGGGGCCACTGAGCAGAATGGCGATGAATGTCTGCGGCGGTTTGGCTTTGTTTCTTTTCGGTATGGAACAAATGACCGATTCATTAAAAGCCGTGGCGGGAGGACACCTTCAGGCTATCCTTGCAAAGGCCACAAATAATCGTGTCAGCGGTGCCTTTATTGGTGCTTTTGTGACGGCAATTATTCAATCCTCATCTGTGACGACCGTTCTCGTTGTTGGATTCGTCAGTGCCGGGTTGATGACTTTGAACCAGTCAATTGGCGTTATTATGGGAGCGAATATCGGGACCACAATAACCGCCCAGGTCATCGCTTTCAAGGTGACAAAAATAGCATTGCTATTCGTGGCATCGGGATTTGCTCTGTTGTTTT
>JDSF01000259.1_pt1 | contig 28842 bp, 42 predicted proteins | sample 199441 | NCBI WGS metagenome assembly JDSF01 (sample SAMN02592751, study PRJNA231836) | bioreactor metagenome | isolation source: continuous culture bioreactor denitrification-DNRA | place: Germany: Bremen
TTGCTCCTTCTTATGTTCATATTATGAGTTGGTATAGCCTTTTCTGAAGGCATTCAAGTCGATGTGATAACGGTTAAGCATATTATAGACCGTTCCTCTTGATATTCTGAGAAGTGCAGACACTTCACGTACATTCCCATTTGTCTTCTGGAGAATCTGTATCAACTTTTCCCGTTTCCCTTCTTCCAGGGAGAACCCATCTTGTTGAGTTTGATTCTGGGAAAAGTCATTCGGTTGGTAATTCACGATGGGACTCGGGATATCATGGATGGTAATGAGATCATTCTCACAGATTACTGCTGCACGCTGTAGTACATTCTCCAGCTCCCTGATGTTGCCAGGCCAATCGTATACTTCGAAAAGTTTGCAGACCATGTCATCAATAGTTAGGTTAGGTTTCTCGAATTGATGTTGGAATTTCTTGAGGAAGAACTCAACCAGTTTAAGAATGTCGTCTTTTCGTTCCCTCAATGGGGGGGGAAGGTTTATGGAAAGGACATTCAAACGGTAGTACAAGTCGTTCCTGAATGTTTGTTCCTGAACTGCGATTGCAAGGTCCCTATGTGTGGCTGCAATCACACGAACGTTCACTGGTATTGGATACTTGCCACCTATTCGCACTACTTCCTGTGTCTGCAATACACGAAGAAGGACTGCCTGGACTTCAAGGGGCATTTCCCCAATTTCATCCAAGAAAAGGTCCCTCCTTCAGCAAGTTCAAATTTGCCTAGACTACCGCTACTCTTGGCACTGGTAAAAGCTCCACCTTCATACCCGAATAATTCACTTCTGATCAGTTCACGGGAAAGAGCACCACAGTTGATGGCAATAAACGGTTTATTACGTCTCTCACTTGCATTATGAATCGCCTGAACCAACAGCTCTTTTCCGGTTCCCGTCTCTCCCATCACCAACACATTTGCGTTGTTTTTTTTACTTGCTAACTGGGCAATTTTCAGAGGTTGCTCCATGGCTGCACAGGAGCCGATGATATCGGAGAAACAATAGCGGGCATTAGCTCCGGATGCCTTGTTGACGATTCTACGCACGGTGGCAGGGGTCCTTACCAAGATGACGAGATTGATACCAAGTTTATCAAGCTCCAATTTGTAGGTGGAGCAGGTGATATGGCATACGAGGAGCCAATCTTGATGGGAAGGTCCTGTTCATCGAGCATTTTTCCTTGTTCTGCCAGTGCAGTGAGATTTACTTCACTGTGGAACAGGTCCTTCAGAAAACGTCCTTCCCACGCTCCGTGCACCTTGAAGATATCGAGTGCTTGTTGGTTGATCTGCTTGATAACCCCATCCCGATCAATGGCTATGATTCCCGTATCAACATACTCGAGTAGTGTTTTCTGTTGTTGAATGACTTTTTCTTGGTCGCTTAGCTTCAGTTTGAACATCAATTCGCGTTCAATGGCGTTGGACGATGCTTGTACCATTGGTGCTATGGTTCCTGAATCTTTGTACCCTGTGATTGGACAGGCAATATTGATGCATCCTACGATTGTGTTGCCTGCATGAAGTGGGTTTGCATAGCATGCCCATGCATGGTTCACCTTTCTCCAATGCTCTGACCCAACGACTTCAACCGAGCTGTCGATGGCGAGTGCAATCCAATTGCATTGGTTCCTACAAACTGCTCGCTATGAATGGTTCCTTCCTCCGGATAACTAATCTCTGGATAGGCAGTGGGATTGGCCAGAACCTCCAGGATTACTGCATCGGTATCACAGAGGGTGATTACAGCTTGTTCGTCTTTGATCAGGGTAAAGAGCTTATGCATGTAGGGCAAGGAAGAGGTAATTAGTTCCTGGACTTTTCTCCGCCGTTGATTCAACTCCTGGTCGGTGACGGATTGCAATTCTGCAAGGAATGGATCGAGACCCAAATCTCTTGAGCGATGCCAGGATGCTGCAATCTCGGGAGTAACCATGCTTAGCTCCACCTGTTTTTGGTGGAGTGCAAATTCCTGCCATAGTTCGAAAATTCGGTGATCACTCATATTCATTCCTTGTAGACTCGATTATGATTCCATTTCCTTCAGGAGTTTGAAAGCAGAACTGGTTCCAATACGCTTAACTCCCAAATCCAAGGCTTGCTGTACTCGTTTCATGGAAGAGAATCCGCCTGCTGCTTTAACTTTTGTAGAGGTGCCTGCAACGGCCCCTGCCATGATGGCAACTTGATCCATGGTGGGGGAGGCTAGATAGCCGGTAGCTGTTTTTATGAAATCTGCCCCTTCCTCGGCGCTGATGAGGGAAGCAGTTCGAATTTCTTCATCGGTCAAGAGAGATACTTCGAGGATTATCTTTAAAATGGCTGAACCGGTAGCTTTACGGCACTCCCGTGCTTCCTTTCTGATTTGATCCCAGTTTCCTTCTTTAAGAACACCCAAATCGAGGACATAGTCACAATCACTGGCACCCGCTTTCAGGCAAAGCTCAATTTCGTGGCACTTCGCTTCTATGCTCCATGATCCATGAGGGTAGGCTATTGCACTGGTGATCCCTGTCTTGCTCCCCTTCAAAAGACTTGCAGCATAAGGGATGTAAACGGGTTCAATTGCGATGGTGGCAAACTCATACTCGATTGCTTCCCTGCATAGTTGGTCTATCTGTTCTCTGGTAGCCTCTGGTTTAAGTAATGTGTGGTCGATAATGTGACAAAAAAGCTTTACTGTCCATGATACGCTTCTCCCTTAATAGGCTGACAGGTTGCCTGGTGTCTGCGATAGGCAGATACGATGCGTGACAGGAAGTGCCGGATCAGGTACTGAACAGGCAATCTCCAGATTGGTGGTAGGTATTCCCTGGTTCTTATACAGGGAGAGAGCCATTTCAATGTACTCTGGAGTGACTCCATCGAGCGAGGTTCCTGTTCCCAGGCACAGATTGTTCAATCCCAAGTTGAAACAACGAGTAATAATTTCCTTCAAACGCTGCAGTGGAAGTTCAGCAAGGACTATGGTAGGCACAAGGCTAAGAGCAGCTTTTGCTTTCAATGTAGATAGTAGTGTTTCTATTTCATTGAAACGACCATCTCGAACATAGCCGGCTGGAAGTGCGAAGGTGAAGTGTGAGCAATCCAATGCCATGGCTCTCTCCAGCATGAAAGTGAGTTGTTCATTCATCAATCCTGCAAAGGGAAGAGATGCTAGCATCCTGAGCGTTCCTCTCTGGGTAATCTGCCCACAGCAATTTCCTGAAGATATAAGGTATCCATGTCCTCAGCTTCAGCTTTATCGGCGAGATCCTGGATCTGGGATGTCATCAGGCTCGGTCCATAGGCGAGTAGCGTCTGCTTCATATCATAACCTCTTGTTTCTGATTTCAATGACGAATTTGTTGAGATCCCCACGGTAATATGCCTTTGAGAATTCGAAGGGTACTCCTTCCTTGGTTCTGGAGATGGTCTCAATATACTGCAGGGGGTCCTTTGCCCTGATATGCAACTGCTTTGCTTCGAACTCTCCTGCACTTCTGATTTCAATGATTCTCCTGGTCCTGTCGATTGCTACGTGGTACTTGCTTTGCAGTAATTTATACAAGGAGTTGTGGACCAGGTCTTCTTGGATCAGATTACAGATTCCTTTGAAGGAAGCAGGCAAGTAGGTGTACACCAGCACAATGGGTTCCTCTCCAGTTCCCCTAAGGCGGATCAACTGAACGACTTGTTCGCCAGGGGAAAGGTCGAGAGCTTCCCGAATTGCCAGGGAAGGTTCAATAAGGGAGAGGTCGAGTACTTGGGTTGTTGGAAGTAACCCTTTCTCCTGCATCTCATCATTGAAGCTTTCCAAGACCGAAAGAAAATTCTGTTCCAGTTTCTTGGGGATACTTACCGATCCTTTTGCCTTGTGACGCTCGATGACCCCTTCATTCACCAACTCCTTCAAGGCCTGGCGAACCGTAGAGCGAGAGATGTTAAAATGATTGCAGAGTTGCTGCTCTGTTGGGAGTGATACCACTCCATCCTGGGTTCTTATGAACTGGAGCAGAAGTGTTTTTAGTTGGAAATACAGAGGAATGGGAGTGTTCTTGTCGAGACGTTGCTGGCCAAAAAAAACTATGCATTGTTACTTCCTCTCATCGGTAAAGGTATAGACGGTATTGAGGCTTGGAAGCATGAATGTTTTGTCCTGCTTCCATCCCTGTGCACTGAGATCTCTGATGATTGCATCCTCTCCTACGGTATTGAAATCGAACATGCCAAAGTGGTGAGGTATTAGGAGGGAAGAGCCGATATCCTTGGCAAGTTCTCCTGCCTCAGTTATCGAGAGATTGCCGATAATTCCCTTCTCGGTAAGGTGTGGCTTTTTCCCATTTACGGGGAGGAAGCAGAGTGTGGGATTCCAAGTTTTGACAGACTCGCAGAGTGATGGGAAGCGCACGGTATCGCCACTGTGATACCAAGAGACAAAACCCATGTCGACTACAAAGCCAAGTGCTTTTATCTGGCCCCAGGAATCATAGGTGAGCTCTTCATGCGCAGCTGGAATAGCATGTATGGTTACTCCTTCCCTCACCTGGAAGGACTCTCCCTCACTCAACCCTACAATCCTTTGCACAGGGATTTTCATATCCAGGAGGCGAGATACCTCATAGCGAGGGGCAATGACCAATGGGCCTCTCCCCTTGCTGAAGAGGGCAGTGAGTGTTTCCTTGTCCATATGGTCGGTATGACCGTGGGAACACAACACAACATCCAGATTCGTGAGTGCTTCTGGCTGGATTGGGACATCTACCATACGATTATGAGGAAATTCGCCGCCTTTGTATTTCTTTGCAAGAGAGTCTGAGAGGTATAAATCGATTCCTAAACGAATTTGTTTGGTCTTGAACAGAAATCCTGCCTGTCCCACCCATGCAAACTGTATGGAGGTGGCAGGAATTTTGTCAGTCTTTTCGGAAAACCAAGTTTCCAGTGAATCAACAATGTGTTTTACTAGCATCAGTCTGCCTTCCAATTTGGGTTATCCACTACCTCATACGTCTCTTTTCCCGTCCTCAGTACCAGCTTCCTGAACCCTTTCTGTTCGATGGTTCCATAGTCATGTCCTGCATCGGCAGCAAAGGTGAAGAAGGTTACCAGTGGTTCGGAATCACTGATGTTGACCGAGCGATGAGCATAGCGTCCGGGAACGAGGACTGCTTCTCCTGCTGTAAGTTCTTGTATTTCGGTTTCCCCTTCTGGGTTTTCCATTACCATTAAACCATGCCCTGAGAGGCAGAGATATACCTCGGCAGTGTCGAGAACGGTATGAAAATGCCCCTTTGTCATGTAAAACTCGCGTCCAATCACTCCAGGGTATACGATGCTGGTGCCATACGCGAGGTTTCCTGGTTTTTCTTCCACTCCAAGATCATAGAATTCATAGATCAATGGATTGGAGGAATCAATTAGGGAGGTGAGGCTTTTCTCGTCTGCAAAGATACCCTTGAGGTTGGTAGCATATCGTTTGAGGGATTCTACTCCTTCACTTGAGGCAAGTCCGTTTTTTTTAGGTTGAATTTGGTTTTAGATGATTGCATTTTATGCTCCTGATTATTTGATTGCCTTCTGGGCGATATCACAGATGGTGTCGAATGCGGGACCGCTGACAGGGATATCAATATGGAAGACTTCTGCAATGACCTGTGTCCATCCATAGATGAAATATTGCCAGCCATCAACGATAGTCAGATTTCTGTCCATCTGTGCTGCCTTCGCTTGGCTGAGGAACTGCAACTCACCCCGGTAGTTGAACTCCCAGACATACCCATTCTTGGGGAAGTGTGCGTTATCAGGGAGGGGAGAGCCAGGTCCGTCCTTTCCGAGCCCTGTGGCGTTGATCACAAGGGAGCCCTCGGGTAATCCCTGCATTACCGCATCATTCTCTTCTGGAGTAGGGCAGAGTTTATAGGTGAAAGAGATAGGGCTTTCCAGGGTCGCATGAATAGTCTTCATCTCTTCCAAACGCTTCTCACTACGGTTTGTGATGATGATGTGCTTTGGAACGTCATCTGATTCTTTTGATTTGTTGATGAGATAGAGGCTCAGGGCAAGTGAACTACCCCCCAGCTCCCAAGAGAAGTAGGGAAGCATCAGCGTTGGTAAAATATCCTTTGGGCATACAATTTTCCAAGGCAAGGCCACTGGTAATGGGGTCTTTGGCATGTGCCCAGAGCTCGGTTCCCCGCTTGCTGATGGAGCTCGCTTCATGCAGAAGTTTTGTGTAGGGCCCGGTTCCTTCGAACAGGTCCTTGCTTGCTTGGTAACAGTCTAACTTATGGGTGGTGACCAAAGCTCCTAGGGAGTTAGGGTCATTCTTAATGAAGGAGACAGCTTCCCTGTATGCTTCAGGGGCTGAATGGGGGACAAAATCGATGCCTTTCAATTCAGCATCGATCCCAAAATGCTCCATCCATTTTGGAAATACTTTCATGATTGATGATTTGGTGGTTGTCACTCCGATAAAGTACATGGTGGGTTTCTGTGCAGGGGTATAGGTGGGCATGTTTGGCTCCTTCATCCTCTAATGTATCTAAATGTATGTATGTACGTATATACTATACCAAGCTGTCGATTTGTCAAGGAATAATGATGGGTGATAGTCCTAAATCTACCTACGACACATCTCAGCCTCACCCAAGTTGGTGATGATATCGAGGAAAGAGTGTAAACGCTGGATAGAGGATTATAAAATGAAGTTTCTCGGTAAAAAAGGTTTCTTGCGTAGAATAGGTAGCCTAAATTACGCATATATATTAGTAATAATGCGTAGAATAAGTTGTGTAATCTACGCACGTAGTGTAGGATATACAAATGATTTGTTATATTTGGCAACTTCCTGACTGGCCAAATCTTACGTTTGATGCTTCTCTTTTGCTTGCAACACTCGGTGAGCTAGCATATGCACAAGGAATAGTAGAAACATTACTTTCCCAAGTGGGCGTACCGGAAAAATATGAGTTTGAAGCACAAATTCTTACCAAAGAAATCCATCACTCACATGAAATAGAAGGTGAGCATCTCGAGCAAGCAAAACTATATTCTTCACTTAGTCGTAGGTTGCATGTTCCAAATGCTTCAATGAAACTCTCGGATCCTCATGTCGAAGGAGTAGTGGAATCATTGCTGAATGCTTTGCAAGGGTCCGATAAACCTCTCAGCCATGAGAGGCTGTTTTCTTGGCATCGCACATTGTTTCCACAAAACATCAGCGGGCCCTTCCCTGTTCTTGCAGGAGCCTATCGTTTAGATTCCATTGATGTAGTGGAAGGATCATTCAGGAACCAAAGAGTTCTTTTTCAAGCCCCACCGGCAGAGCGTGTGTTGCAGGAAATGGAGGTCTTTCTTGCATGGGTCAATGCTCCTTCTAGGATTCCAAATGTGGTTAGAAGTGCAATTGCTCATCTCTGGTTTTTAACAATTCATCCTTTGAAGATGGTAATGGGAGGATGGCGAGAATTATAAGCGACTATGTACTGAATCAGAATAACACCGAGAATAGAGTCTTTTTCAGCCTTGCTACCCGACTCAAGATACACCAGAATGAGTATTACAGGCAGCTTCAAATGGCCCAGCGTGATGGTTTGGAATGTACAACCTGGGTTATCTGGTACCTCTCTCAAATAGTTGAGGCTCAAGAAACAGTAATTGTCACCATCGAGAAAACACTAACAATCCAAAGCTGGTTTCAGCAATTCATATTTAATGATCGCCAAAAAGCGATGTTGGAAAGATTGACCACAGACTTCTATGGGGATTTGACAACCCAAAAATGGGCTAAGCTTTCACATTGCAGCTATGATACCGCTATACGAGATATTAAAGACCTCATAGCTAAAGGTATTCTTAGACAATCAGAGCGTGGCGGAAGAAGTACTAGCTACGCTCTGGTTCTGTGACGGGTGAGCTCCCCTTGCACCAAGAAATGGGGAGCAAGTGTTTTTGCTTAATTCCTAATACCTTACAGGTTTCCCTTCTCTCTGACTCTTGTACATGCCTTCGATCAGCTTGACGGTTTCCCTTCCTTCCTCTCCAGAGGAGATGAGTGGGCTTCCGTTCAGGAGTGCCTGGGTATAGTTTTCAATTTGCTGAGTGAAAAAGTAGGCAACCGGGTCGATGGAATTAAAGAGATTGGTATCTTCAGTCTTCCAAAGTCCAATATTCTCCTTTTCTCCTTCAATGGTCCAGAGATCAGTGATGGGAGGCTCGGCAATACCGCTTCTTCCTGCAATGAACATCGCCCCTCCATCTGTCTGTACTCCTACCGAAGCAGCACTTGAACCGTGGACATGTACCTTGGCGTGAATACCAGGCTTTTGGGAGTTCGATACCAGAATCGAGGCAATTGCACCACTCTCAAACCGTACCGTACCAACAGCGGTATCCTCTACTTCGATATAGGGGTGGTTCACGTTCTCCCACTGTGCGTAGACTTCCTTGACCGGTCCAAGGTACCAGATGAGCAAGTCAAACTGATGAGGTGCTTGGTTTATCAAGACACCACCGCCTTCACTGTCCCACTTGCCTCTCCAGGGGTCACTGTTGTAGTACTCCTCATCTCTCCATCCCAGCATCGTTATCTGACCGATCATAGGGGTACCAAGTTTCCCATCATCTATAGCTTTCCTGATTCGCTGACTTGCGGGGAACCAACGACGTTGACTGATAACCCCAAGCTGCTTCTTTTCTTGTTTTGCAACCTCTATCATGGCATCACACTCACTTACCGTGAGTGCCATTGGTTTCTCTACCAAGACATGGGCCCCTGCCTTCAAGGCAGTAATGGCATGCTCCTTGTGCAGCGGATGAGGGGTGGTAATGATGACAGCATCAACCTTTTCTTCATTGACCATGCGCTTTATATCAGTGAAAGCAGCGATATTCCACTCAGATGCAAACGACTGGGCTTTCTCATTGTTTCTGCCCCAAACAGCAACCAAGGTACTTTCTTTTGCTTCCTTGATGGCCTTAGCATGAACGTGTGCTACCTTGCCATAGCCTACCAGTGCATAACGAACCATGTTTTCCTCACTTTTTTACCAGGAACCATTACAACCTTGAGAAGTTCTTCTTCACGATTGTAGAGTTTGTCGAACCAAAGCGGACCTTCTTCAAGCGGTACCACCTTGCTGATTAAGTCATCCACCACAAGGGTCTTGTTTGCCATCATCTTTAGGACAGCTGGATATTCCCCGTTGATCGCACATGTTCCCTGGAGTCTGATCTGCCGGGTTACAACGTTCTGTAGTGGAATTTTAATCTCTGGAGTGATGTTTCCGACCAGAACTACCTCTCCTCCCTTTTTTTACCAAGGAGAGAGCGGTTTGGACCGGGGCTGTAGCCCCAACCGCCTCAAAGACAAGGGGGAGCATCTGCCGGTCAGTTATCTGCTGAACATTTGAGAGCATATCACTGTCGGTGGGATCAAATGCTTTGTCTGCACCTACTTCCAGTGCCTTTTTTCCTTCTATTCTCATCAAGATCAAATGCAATGATGGTTCCACTGGTCATGGATCTCAGCAACTTGATGATCAAGAGTCCAATCAATCCAGCTCCTACAACTGCAACATCATCTGCAAGGGAAACTTTGGCTAGTGAGATTGCATGGGCTGCTACCCCTGCTGGTTCAGCAAGGGATGCCTGTATGAAATCGAGAGAGGGTGGGAGATGAAACAGGATACGCTCTTCTACCAAGGCATATTCAGCGAAAATGCCATCCTGTTTGTACTCATCGCAACTCACCCCGAGTACCCTGCGATTGTCACAGAGATTGAACAACCCTTGTCTGCAGTAGGAACAAGTGCCGCAGTAGATGGTTGAGTCAAAGGTAACACGATCACCAACGGCAAAGCCGGTAACCATTGAGCCTACTTCCTCGATGATACCGCTTCCTTCATGACCCATGATGATTGGGGGGGGCGACGTCGTCCGCTTGAGCCATCATAGCCATGGACATCGCTTCCACAGATGGCAGCTGCCTTGATGCGTATGAGCACCTGGGTAGGGGAAGCGATGACAGGACGCTGCACATCCTGAATTTCCAATTTCTTGTAATCAGTGAGAACGAGTGCTTGCATTTCTACCTCTGAATTCGTGCACTGCCACCTTGGGCAAGTGCTTCTACCTGGCCAGACTGGCCATGGTGGTATCTCCGGGATAACTGGTCAGGAGAGCTCCATGAGCCCAACCTAAGCGCAGTGCTTCCTCCGGTTCCTTTCCTTCCAGCAATCCATAAATAAGGCCGCTGGCAAATCCGTCTCCACCACCTACCCGGTCAAGGATGTCCAGCTCACAAGTAGGAGCCTGATAACCCTTCCCATTGAGATAGAGTACGGCACTCCAACGGTGCCGATTGGTAGATTTTACTTCCCTCATGGTGGTTGCTACCGCCTTGATCTGGGGGGGGAAACGTTTTGAAACTGTCTCCATCATCGCATAGAACGAGGATGGGTCGAGTTTGTCACTCTTATGCACTTCCGGTCCCTTGAGTCCCAAGCCGAGTTGGAGGTCCTCTTCATTACCGATGAGTACATCAACATGTTCAACAATGGAAGAAAGTGTTTCCTGGGCTACCTTCTGGGGGTCTTGCCTGATTCGGCAATGGACTTCCAAAGCTTCTCACGATAGTTTAGATCGAAGGAGATGATGGCTCCCTGCTCCTTTGCTTTTTTTTCATTGCACGGATGATCAGGGAAGGTATGGCAGGGGAGAGTGCACTGAAGATGCCTCCGCTATGGAACCATCTGACCTTGTTTGCAAAGATTGCATCCCAGTCGAAGCTGTCCTCGGTAAGGAATGATGCTGCCTCGTTGCTGCGATTATAGAAGACCACAGGTGCACGAAGTCCTTGTCCTCGGTCACTGTATACATGGGCCATATTGGGGCCTCTGACCCCATCATGGGCAAAGCGCTTGTAAAACGCTTGTACGCCCATTCTCCGGACCTCGCTCTCAATCTTTTGCCCGACTGGGTAGTCCACCATTGCACTGGCAATGGCAGTTCTTTGCCCGAAGGCCCTGCTCAGGTTCGCAGCAACATTATATTCACCACCTGATACATGTAAGTCAAGATTCTGGGCATATTCGAAAGGAATTACGCCCGGGTCGAGACGAACAACCAAGGCTCCGAGTGAGAGAAAATCCAAGGATGCGTCCTTTTTATTCATGAGTGGAATTGATGCCATCTGCAAACCTCCAGTGTGCTTATACGGTATAGGTAGAGCTAGCGGTATCGCCGCCGCGGCCAGTCCAGTTTGTGTGGAAGAAGTCTCCACGTTTCTTATCTACCCGCTCATACGTGTGAGCTCCGAAATAGTCACGTTGTGCCTGGAGAAGATTAGCCGGTAGGCGTTCGGTCCTGTAGCTGTCGAACCAGGAGAGTGCCGCACTCAAGGATGGGGTGGGAATACCATTCAGCGCAGCAGCAGCGACCACTTCTCTCAGACTCTGATGATTCTCTTTCAGGATCTGAACGAAGTAGGGGTCCATGATTAGGTTCTGAAGCATGGGATTCTTGGTGAATGCCTGGCTGATCTTATCGAGGAATGCAGAACGGATAATACAACCACCTCTCCAAAGCAGGGCAATCCCTCCTAGGTTCAGGTCCCAGTTGTTTGTCTCTCCCGCTGTCTTGATCAGGCTGAAGCCTGTGCATAGCTGATAATTTTCGCTGCATAGAGTGCCTTCCCAAGCATGTTGATGAACGCTTTCGGGTCTGAGACTGGATGATTGGGTGCCAAGTCGTACACTTTGCTGGCAGCAAGGCGTTCGTCTTTCTGGCTTGAAACGCTTCTTGCGAAAACAGATTCAACGATCAAGGTCAAGGGAACACCCTCATGCAGTGCGCTGATACCTGTCCATTTACCGGTCCCTTTCTGTCCAGCAGTATCAAGGATCTTGTCGAGGAGGAACGTTCCATCCTCTTCCTTATAGCCAAGGATGTCCTTAGTGATTTCAATAAGGTAGCTGTCCAGGTCTCCTTCATTCCAATCGGAGAATATGTTTTGCATACTCTCATTGTCCAGCTTCAGGAGCCGATGCATGAGGTCGTAGATCTCACCGATAAGCTGCATGTCACCATACTCGATACCATTGTGTACCATTTTTACATAGTGACCTGCTCCTCCCTTTCCGATCCAATCGCAACATGCTCGCCATGTACGTGTGCGCTGATGCCCTGGAGTATGGGCTTGACTGCCTCCCATGCTGCTTTGAGCTCCAGGCATAATGGATGGTCCCATGAGGCCCCTTCTTCGCCACCTGATACTCCTGTTCCTATATAGAATAAGCCTTTGCTTTCAACCAAGGCCATTCTTCGTTCACTGTCTTCATAGTTGGAGTTCCCTCCATCAATGATGATATCTCCTGCTTCCAGGAGGGGGATGAGCTTTTCGATGGTTTCGTCGACAGCTTTTCCTGCCTTCACCATCATCATTACTTTTCTGGGGCGTTCTAGATTTTCAACAAGCTCCTCAAGGCTGTGGGTACCTACAATGTTCTTTCCTTTTGCCCTTGAATCAAGGAAGGCATCGACTTTTGCGATGCTACGGTTGTAGACCGCGACACTGAACCCTTTGCTCTCCATATTGAGTACCAGGTTCTCTCCCATTACTGCAAGGCCGATAAGACCAATGTTTGCTTTCATTTATATATGTCTCCTCATCTTAAATTCTTCGTTTTGCGATAACATTTCTCATTTTATTCAAATTTTCCACCCCGGTATTCTCCATGAGCTCAAGGATTTCCACGTACAGGACATCGATAAGAACCAAAGATGTAATCCTGGCAGAAAAGGATTCTGCGACAATTTTGGAACAACAAGGACTTACTGACAATACATAGTCACCCAGTTTTGCCAGAGGGGATCGTCCATTGCTGGTTAAAACAAGTAACTTGGCTCCATTGTTCCTAAGTTCTTCTGCCAAGGCGAGGGTGTCATAACCTTCACCGGTATGGCTTACAATCAGGGCAACATCATCCTTTGTTGCTTGGCTGGCAAGCATCAGCTGCATATGAAAGTCAGCGGCATACTGGCAGTTGATACCTGTTCTGATAAATTTATGATACGCATCCTGGGCGAGGGTATTGGAACCTCCGAGGCCCATGAGAAATACCGAACGGGCCTTGGCGATCAACGCTGCACTTTCCTTAATTGCCTTACGGTCAACGGCACCCAGTGTTTCAGAGAGGGTGTGTTGCGCATTCTTGAAGACCATATCCACTACCTCTTCACCCTCAAGGAGCTCCGTTTCAAAGACTTGTTCATTTTTGGGGATGGTTTCCCTTGCCAGGGCGATACGAAAGCGCTGATATCCTGAGTACCCAAGTTTGCGGGCAAAGCGCACCATGGTTGATTCACTGATCCCAATTCTCTCTGCCAGTTTCTCAATACTCGGGTTTACCGATTCCTTGGGATGCTCGAGGATGAAATCAGCAATCTTCTTCTCTTTTGCACTGAGGGTGTTGTACTTGCTCCGAATCGTATAGATGGCACTTACTTCTTGCATGCTGGTCCTCTTGTAATCAGTATAGTATGAAATAAATATTCAGGCAATGAGAAAAAAAATATTCATTTATCGCTATACAATTCCAAAAAAAAGGGGTTATACTATAGCCAAAAGGTTGTATTTGTACAATTTACAAAAGGAGAAGAAGAAATGAAGATGAAAACAATGGTTATTATTGCGTTGTTGCTCGGACTTGTGTTGGCACCAATGTTTGCACAAGGGACTAAAGACGAAGTAGCTCCGCAAGAGATCCGTGTGTTGTTGGCTAACCACCCTTATGGTGAGTTGCTGAAGACCAAAATTCCTGAATTCGAGGCAGAGACTGGGATCAAGGTAAACTATGAGAGTCTGCAGGAAAGTCAGCTTACCAATAAGTTGACCACAGAATTCGCAACCAACAGCTCCACCGTGGATGTGTTCATGACTCGTCCGCTCCAGGAAGGCTTGATGTTTATCAAGAATGGTTGGTATTCAAGCTTGGACAACTATGATTTTGCTGATTATCCTGAAAACTCAGTAGATATTGGTAGAAAAGATGGTAAAGCCTACATTGTACCTCTCGTAACCGAGTGGCAGGTAATGTACTACCGAAAGGATCTGTTTAAAAAAAAGGCTGGTCTTTCCGTACCTACAACCTTTGCAGAGCTTGAGAATGCCGCAAGAGTCTTGAACAAGGATGGAGTTGCGGGTTTTGCATCAAGAGGAAAGGGCGCGGCTGCTGTGACTCAGATTTCCAGTTATATCTATAACTTCGGTGGTAGATACCTCGAGGAAGGCAAAGCTGTTTTCGATAGCCCGGAAGCAATTGAAGCAATCCGATATTATGGCAAATTGCTTGGTAACTACGGACCACAGGGTGTTACCAGCATGTCTTGGGAGAATGTTATGCCTGTTTTCATGGCTGGAAAGGTAGCAATGTGGACTGATGCAAGTGTCTTCTATGGACAGATTGTTGACCCTGCAAAGACAGAGATCCCTGCTGAGGATATCGGGGTAGCACAGCTTCCGAGGGGTCCAGTAGATGATTCTCCGTTCATCGTAGTTTCATGGGGTATGGCAATGTCCTCTGCTTCAAAGAACAAGGATGCTGCACAGAAGTTCCTCGATTGGGCTACAAGCAAGGAACTGGCCAAAGAAGGTATGCTGACGAACATCACCATGGCACGCGACTCAGCTTGGGCTGATGCCGAGGTCAGGGCAGTCATGAATCCTGGCTTGGTTGAGACACAGGCCCATGCTGCAAAGAACGGTTTCCCGTTTGATCGACCGTTCATGAGTTCTGTTGGACAGGCTCGTGACTTGATTGGTGAGGTTATCATCGAATCCATCAACACCAAGGGAACTTCAAGCAAACTTAAGGCACTTGCCAAGGAAAAGGTAGATGCTGTTAATGAGCTCTTGAAGGCTGACGGTGAGTACGGACTCTAAGTAAGTAGTAAGTGGAATTGGCCGACCGATACAATCGGTCGGCCTATCATATTGCAAGGAGTTGTCCCATGGTCAAACAAGGTTTCTTAGAAAAAAAATCTACGGTATATATTCCCGCTGCCTGCTGTACTGTTTGTAGTGATACTCATGGTATTCCCGGTAGTGTATACATTCTTTCTCAGTTTTACTGATTGGTCATTGACCAGTGGGAGACCACTCTCTGTTGTGGGATTGGAGAGTTATTTCAAGGTACTCAAGGAACCCAGATTTCTTGAGTCATTGGGAAGGACCTTCTATTTCACCTTTGGTGCTGTAATCGTTGAAATGGTTCTTGGAACCGTCCTTGCCCTTATTCTTAATCGGAAGTTCAAAGGGAAGGGCATGGTAAAGACCTTGTTGCTATTGCCCTTGGTTGCCACACCGGTTGCCATTGGTATTGTTTGGAATCTGTTCTATGATCCGACAATTGGTATTCTTAACTATGTGCTTAGTGTATTGAAGTTACCTCAGAGTGGCTGGGTCAGTGATGCAAGGACTGTTATGCCTTCCTTGATCATTGTGGATATCTGGCAGTGGACTCCTATGATTACCATCATTGTGCTAGCGGGTCTCGCTGGTTTGTCCTCAGAACCCTATGAATCGGCCATGGTAGATGGGGCAAATGCCAGGCAGGTCCTATTTAACATTACGCTCCCTATGTTGATGCCGACTATTCTCACTGCTGTTATCCTTCGGGCTATTGATGCCTTGAAAACCTACGATATCATCTACTCGATGACTGGAGGAGGACCCGGGTACTCCTCGGAGAACCTGAACATCTTGGCGTTCAAATACAGCTTTGAATACTTCAGGATGGGGCAGAGTGCTGTCATGTTGGTCTTCCTGTTCGCAATCGTCATGCTCTTCAGCTTGATGGTGATGCGTGTACGCAGAATTTTCGAGTTGTAGGAGGCTAGACATGCAGAGAAAAATACTTCACTCAATGCTTTTCGGCATTATGCTGTTGTTGATTATCATACCAATCCTGTTTCCCTTTGTCTGGATGCTGATGAGTTCGTTCAAGACACAAGTTGATATCATCAGTTGGCCCCCTAAATTCATCTTTACCCCAGTGATGCAGAACTATGAGCGGGTTTTCATAGAGCAGGACTTCCTGCACTACATGAAAAAAAACTCAGTCATCGTGTCGGTGGTAAGTGTGTTCTTCTCGCTTATCCTTGGGCTTCCTGCTGCCTACTCCATTGCACGATATAAGCAGAAGAAACTCTCTGTATTCATCTTGGTAGCTCGCTTGATGCCGGGTATCTCATTTCTCATGCCGTGGTACATAGTCTTCTCAAGGCTTCACTTGATGGATAGTTATATTGCCTTGATCCTCAGCCATATGCTTATTGCACTTCCTTTGGTTGTGTGGGTAATGGCGCCTTACTTTGACTCAGTGCCTCGTGAGCTTGAAGAAGCTGCAATGGTGGACGGACTGACACAGCAGAGTGCGTTTCTCAAGATTCTATTGCCACTTTCTGGTCCTGGTGTCGTTACAGCGACAACATTGAGTTTTTATTTTCAGTTGGAACAACTTCATGTTCAGCCAGGTATTGAGTCAGCAGAAAACAAGAACGCTTCCTATCGCAGTATATAACTTCCTCAGTTATGTCGAAGTTGACTGGGGTGCGGTCATGGCAGCAGCTGTTACCATCATGGCTCCGGCAATTATTCTTACGATGTTCTTCCAGAAGTATGTTGTAAAAGGACTTACAATGGGAGCTGTGAAAGGGTAATCGTCGTTTAGAATCGAAGAGTGAATTATCGATTCAACTATTTTATTGGATTATATGATGTGTTTTGCTTGCTCCCTCCTTCAGTACCCCCCTATGCTTACAAAAGCAGGGGGTGTTGTGATGGGGTGGAAGAAACATAAAGCGTATGGGGTTTTCCTGGTCATTCTTGTATTATTTCTCACTGGTTGTTCCTCGCTTCCCAGTGAAGACAATATCTACCAGGTCTCTTTGCTCAATGCATTGTTGCAGGGAGAGTATGATGGGTTCATTTCTGTTGGTACATTGAAAGATCATGGGGATACAGGCATTGGTACCTTTGATACTCTGGATGGTGAGATGATTTTCCTCGATGGGGAAGTTTATAAAGCCAAGGCTGACGGCTCTGTAGAAATAATGGATGACCAGGTTATGGTGCCCTTTGCTGTTGCAACAATGTTTGAACCAGATGTGGTTGTGAAACCATATAGTGCGATTGCTGACATCGAAACCTTGAAAAATGCGATGGATGCATGTATTGCAGAAACTACCAATGATTTCAATCGTTTTTTTTACGTAGCGAAAGTGCAAGGGTTATTCAGTCATGTACGGGTACGTAGTGTTCCATCCCAACAAAAGCCTTATCGTCCACTTTCTGTTATTGCTTCAACGCAAAAGGAGTACACGTATGAACAGGTTGAAGGAACAATTGTTGCGTTCCGGAGTCCTGCATATGTTGAAGGTATTAACCTTCCGGGGTGGCATTTACACTTTCTTTCTGAAGATAAAAGCAAGGGAGGGCATCTCCTGGAGGCTACTCTTGTTCAGGGAGAAATTGGAATGGGAGATATGAAGGAGTTCCAGCTCATTCTGCCCTCCAGCAGTTCCTTTGCAGCGATGGATATTGCTGACGACAGAAGAGAAGAAACGCTTGCTATTGAGGGTGTTGCCAAGCCCTAGGCAGAAAGAGATGCTCATCTGGCTTCCTGCATAACCCTCTGCTATACTGTAATAGAGGGTTTCCTATATGAGAAGAATTGGTGTTCATGAAACTCGGTTCAAGGAATATGGGAACGATGATGTTGTTACCCTGTTTGCCAGAGCGAGGGAATACGAATACAATCTGCTTGAAATCAATGGAGAGCGCTTGCTTTCCCTGTCTCCACTTGGGCTCAAACGTATATCGTTGGAGGCTAGGAACTTCCAGTTAGATCTCTCCTATTCACTATCACTGGGACCACTCTATGACCTTTCATCACTGGATGAAGAGGTGAGAAAGAGGGGACTCTCAACAGTGGAAAAAAATCATTAGGAATATTGGACAAATGGGAGGAGGAAGCTTGAATGGTCCTTTTTTATACGTCCATTCCTCCTTTACTCCACTTGCAAAACCAGAAGGATCGTTTGTTTGAACAGAGTGTGGGAAGTCTGAGGTCTTTGGCAAATATTGCTGTAGATGAAGATGTCTTGTTGAATATTCGCCCGGTAAATCGCTACGAACACTTCTTTATGAACACTGCTTCAGATGCCCTGAAGTTTGTTCGCTCGGTAAATCATCCAGGTTGTGGTATCGATCTTGATACCTTCCACATGAATATCGAGGAGTCAGACATGCTCGCAGCTTTCGAGCAAGCTGGGTATTACCTACACTGCATTCATGTCCGGGAGAACAATGGACTGGCGGTTGGCAAGGGATCATTACCGTGGGCTCTTATCAAGGAGAGACTCGACCTCATGCATTATGAAGGCCCCGTTGTCCATGCTCCAGAGACCAGCTTCCAGGGTATGAAGATAGCTCCGTTTGAGGGAAAACAGATCAGAAGGCTGCTAAGTTAGGAGCTTTTCTTCCTTCCTGAAATTGGGTAGTCTGTTTGCAGGAGCAGATATGAAAAAAAACACATACGATGATACAACCGCTATTGCCATGGCCCCTGGGGTTTCCAGAAGGGTCCTCTCTCATACTCCCGAGCTGATGTTGGTTGAAGTAGCCTTTGCCTCCGGAGCGGTAGTACCTGTCCATAGTCACCCTCATCAACAAATAAGCTATATCAAGGCAGGGCGTTTCTCGTTTACAAGTAAAGGAGAATCTGAAGAAGCAGGCCCTGGTGATTCCTTGATTTTTGTCTCAAACGTGGAGCATGGTGTCACTTGCTTGGAAGATGGCGTGGTAATAGATTGCTTTACTCCTGCACGGGAAGATTTTCTATAGATTTCCTAAATCGATACCCCAAGAATTGGGTACATTTCCTTATGCATGTTTATCTTTCTGTACTCAGCCTTTCTTGATTTTCAGCAGAGGCCTTTATTTGCCGAGAGCAAAGAATAGTTGTATGTTATGTATATTAACCAAGGAGGTTTTTATGCATACCACCTATTTTCTACCAACGAAACTTGTTTTCGGTCAGAATACACTTTCAACACTCCACGAACAGTCACTCCCAGGAAAGAAGGCGTTAATTGTTATTTCCAGCGGTACATCTACCCGCAAGTACGGCTATCTTGGCCAAGTTGAAGATCAATTAAAGCAAGCTGGTGTTACCTATGAAGTCTTTGACAAGATTCTTCCCAACCCAGTGAAACGGCATGTAGAAGAAGGTGCTGCACTTGCCAAGGAGAAAGGCTGCGACTTTGTCATTGGCCTCGGAGGTGGATCAATCATTGACTCAGCAAAGGCGATAGCCATTATGGCAACCAATGATGGAGATCTTTGGGACTATGTCAGTGGCGGCTCTGGAAAGGGCAAGCCCATGAGTAAAAAAAACCACTGCCCATTGTTGCTATTACCACTACAGCAGGAACTGGTACAGAGGTAGACCCTTGGTTGGTCATAACCAAGGAAGAGACCAATGAAAAAAAATAGGTATGGGCACCGAAGATACATTTCCAACACTCAGTATTGTCGACCCAACCTTGATGGTTAGTGTTCCTCCCCAGCTCACAGCATTCCAGGGCTTTGATGCGCTCTTTCACAGCACAGAAGGGTATCTCAACAAGACAGCAAACACGTTCAGTGACCTCTATAGCCTGGAAGCTATCCGCCTTATCGGTAAAAGCTTGAAAACAGCAGTTGAAGACGGCAAGAACCTTGCAGCACGCGAGGACGTAGCTCTTGCCAATACCCTTGCAGGTCTTGTTGAATGGACCAGCGGATGTATCAGCGAACATTCTTTGGAGCATGCCATGAGTGCCTTTCATCCTGAGCTTGCTCATGGTGCAGGACTTATCATGATCAGCAAGGCCTACTACACCCATATTGCCGAAAACCATATTGCAGATGAGCGAATGGTAGCCATGGCAAAGGCACTTGGCAAGGAAGATGCAACTGAGGCAATGGATTTTGTGAGAGCCTTGGAAGATCTCCAGAAGGATTGCGGGGTAGCAGAGCTCAAGATGAGTGATTATGGGATGAGGGAGGAAGAGATTCCCTTGATGGTGAAGAACGCCAGAGCGAACATGGGTGGTCTGTTCGAGGTTGACCCGATGACACTCAGTGATGAGGATTGTTCCAAGATTTACAAGCAATCGTTTAAGTAAACAATCCAGTTACAGGATAATTCCCGCTCCCAGTACCGCAAGTACAATCAAGGGGGCGGGTATTTTTTTTCGTGTAAGCAACAAGAGCACCGTGAAGAGGAGTACAAGGAAATTCTCAATGCTCAATCCACTTTTCTGCAATAGCAGGATTGCTGCAGTGGTAATAAGCCCTCCAGCCACTGCATTGACTCCTCTCAGGGATAACCTCACAGCCTTTATTCCTTTCAACTTCTCCCACACAGGATAGACGAAGAATATGAGTAGTGTTCCCGGAAGGAAAATTCCAATTGCTGAGAGTAATGCAGCTGCAATTTGGAACAGAGTGCCATGTCCACGGGCTGCCATGCCTCCTGCATAGGCGCTGAAGCTGAACATGGGGCCGGGTAATCCCTGGACCAAGCCGTATCCGGTAAGAAACTCCTCATTGCTCATGTATCCCTTTGTCTCAACTAATTCTGCAATCATGACTGGAACTACCACCTGTCCTCCACCAAATACCAGGTACCCATACCGGTAGAATGCTTCAAACAGCGTGATAAGCAGGTGATGGGTTAGGGTAGAGAGAAGTAGTGATCCGGCAGCAAAGCAGGCAAACCATACCAGGTAATGCCAAGGGGGGATTGAGTTTCGTTTTTTGGAACAAGTCTTTCTCTCTGCTGCTGATCACTGAGATACTCCCGCCAATAAGGAGAACCAAGGGGAATATCCAGGGAGAGCGTATGAAATAGGTAGTAACAGCACCAAACATGAAGAGTATATAACTTGTTATATCGATCAACACTTTTTTCCCGATACGGTAGGCAGCGAGAACAATGAAGCCTACCGCCATTGGGCCAATAAAGCGGAGAATCTTTCCGGATATCTGCATTTCCTCAAGAATTTGATAGAGAAATGACAGTGCACTCATGATCAGAACCACTGGTAATGCCCACACAATCAAGGTGAGGAATGCAAGGAGCGGGCCTCCAATTCGGTATCCAACTGAGACAATGGTCTGGGTACTGGTTGGACCAGGGAGTATGCTGTTTAGGGCAAGAAGTTCTACAAGATCCTCTTCCTCGAGATAGTGCTTCTTGGTTACAAGGTGGTCGAGGAATACACCAAAGTGTGCTTCTGGCCCTCCATAAGCGCCCAAGCTACAAATAAAGACATCTTTGAGAAAATGACGATAGTGTATGGAGCTCATGCATGCCTCCTCAAGCAAGGAATTGTTAGTGATGATACTAATCTGCTTGCAAGCGATAGGCAAGAAGCATAGTATGGATTATTGGAGGATACATCATGTTACCAAAAGCAATCGTTGCAGCTTGGAAGAACCGCCAACCTGCTATTGTTCTCACTACCGTTAATGAGAAAGGTATGCCCAACAGTATCTATGCTACCTGCACAGATCTCTATCAGGATAATGAAATTGTCATTGCCAACAACTACTTCGACAAGACGAAGCAGAACATTGATACAGGGACCAAAGCCTCTGTACTTTTCATTACAGAAGAGGGTAAGTCGTATCAGCTGAAAGGGGAGGTAAGCTACCACACAGAGGGAGCCTATTACGATTTCATGAAGGCCTTCAATCCCGTTGAACACCCTGGACACGGAGCACTGGTACTCCATGCCCAAGAGGGTTTCAGCGGTCAGGAACAGTTGTTCTAGTGTGCCAAGTGTGAGGAGAGCACGAGTTTCTCCTTCACGGTCAAACGAAGCACTTCTTCCTGGGAGACGAGCTTGCTGTACTGTTTCTTCAGTGCAGTAATGACAGCCTTCTGGCTAGGAAGTGCTTCCAACGCTTGTTCGTAACGCTCGGTGAGGTCTTTCAGTAAAGCTTCTCTCTTTCCATACGCATCGAGTAATGCTTTCACTGCTTCCAGCAGTTCAGTCAGCTTGGCTTGCACATTCAACTGATATCCTCGTTGCAATTCTTCGACCAAGGTGGCCACCGGAATGATTCTCTTGACCCGGTAAGCATTGCTGCCAGCAAATACATATCCACTTTTCAGCAATCCTCTTCTTGCATTGTTCAATGCAATGGAGATGCAGTAGTTTGCCTGCTCCGCCTTACAGGTTGCCAGGCACTTCCATGCACAGCGGAACGATGGATTGTTCCCTGCTTCACTGTCAAGGATGAACTGGTTGCGAATTGCGCGACCAGGCATTCCAACGGGACTTTTAATGAGGCCGATTTGTTCCTTCGTACAGGTAACATAAGCTTCCTTGAAACGAATATCGGCATCGCACTCATCAGTGGCAACAAAACGGGTTGCCATCTGTACAGCACTCGCCCCGAGGCTGAGTACCTTGTAAATGTCTTTCCCTGTATAGACGCCACCACCTGCAATTACAGGAATATGGACTCCCTTGCTTTCTTCAAATGGTTTCAACGCTTCTACTACCAGGGGAACAATGGTCTCCAGTTGGTACTCTGGGTCATCCAGCTGTTCAGCTGTGAATCCAAGGTGTCCTCCTGCCTTTGGTCCTTCCACGACGACTGCATCCGGGGTATCGCTATATAGCTTCTCCCACATTCTAAAGATCATCTGAGCAGCCCTTGCTGAACTTACGATTGGAGCAAGTTTGACATTTGCCTTTCTGAGTGCTTCAACGGGTATGTTCTTGATCGGGAGGCCCGCTCCAAGAAAGACAATATCCACTTTCTCTTCGATAGCTACATCAAGGAGCTGGTGAAAATCATTCACGGCTACCATGATATTCACACCAATGATTCCGTCGCTCATGCTTCTGGCTTTTCGGATTTCATTTCTAAATGCCCTGAGATTGGCAGCTCTGCCATCCTCATAGTAATCCTTCTCAAGAAGGCCGATTCCATTGGCTGCAATTACCCCGATACCACCAACATTGGCTACTGCCGATGCAAGGAGGAGAGAGAGATTCCTACTCCCATTCCCCCTTGGACGATGGGGGTCTTTGCCACAAGATCACCAATCCTCAGCTCCGGCCAGGTAATCTTTGTGCTGAGGATTTTCTCAATAGCAGGTTTGACCTCCGCTAAATGGAGTTGCTGCACACAGTGGTGCAATACGCTCTTGAGATTGGTATGTAATGTTTCTAAATCTGGTATTGTCATGCTACATTCCTTTGTTACAGGTACTATTATACCCAAACATTAACACAATTACATTATTTGTAATAGTGTTAGAAAAGAATCTTTTTTGTGGATACCCTACCAAATCACTCAAGATCGAAAGAGGAAATTTTTTTTGTATATGGTTCTCCTCACTCATTGGGCTATTATTGACATATATGGTAAATTTGTAATAGTTATCTAGTTATTCCTTCAGAACCTTGTTTCTCGAGTGAAATGATAAGATATTAAACTCCTCTTGCAGATGTTTTTTTTCCTTCCATACGCTGTAGGTAGTTTTAAGGATGGAGGTCCAAAATGAAACAAAGAGTACGAGGTGTTCTTATTGTAGGAATGTTGCTTTTTGCCATGTCCGTGATAAGTGCACAACCGATTGAAGAGAAGCAGCCGATCAAGGTTCTGGTGTTTGGAATGTTCGAAGTAGGGGAGAATAAGGGAGACTTCGCAGGGGAGTTTCAACACTTCTATGAAGCCTATTTTGATGGTGCAGATTCATATGACCTGAATACCATGCCATTGACGCTCTATGTCAATGATGAGGGTGTCGCTGGTGCAATCGCAGGAATGGGGAAGGCACAGGCAGGAGCAACGTTGACTACCATACTTCGAGATGATCGGTTTAATTTCAGTGATACGTATATCCTTATCAGCGGTTGTTCAGGGATGAATCCAGAGCGTGGTACGCTTGGGGACGTGGTAATTGCAGATGCTCTAGTCGACTATGAACTTGGTCATGCATGGAAGGAATCAGATAATCCGAAAGACTCCGATTCCTTGTTCTTGCGTTCTTCAGGGTATGATCGTTCAGGGTATATTCCACTTAACTCCTCTTTGGTGGATTGGGCATTTTCCCTTGTCCAGGATATTCCGCTGAGCGATGCAGATGCGGCCAAGGAATATAGGAAGCTGTATTCAGCGGCTGAGGCTTTGGAAACTCCTACAGTTCGTAGAGGAGTCTCTGTTACCGGCGACAGCTATTGGCACGGAAAAGCTCCAGCGAACATGCTGACGACGTATGTGCTTCCTATGATGCTGGTACCTATATGGTCACTCAGATGGAAGACAATGCCTTTGGTGTGGTTGCCATGAATGAGAACAAACTTGACCGACTTCTTGTCATCAGGGATGTGGTCAACTACGATCAGCCGTATCCTGGACAGAGTGTGACTGAGAGTCTGGATGCTTCATCAGGGGCATTCTCAATCGGTATGGAAAACGGGTTTGCTGTTACCAATACCATCATTGAGGAGCTGCTCTCTGATTGGGAATATTACAGAAGTGCATTCTAGGAAGGGATTCTAAAACCTATATCTATGCCGACTCCCTGAAGAGGGTCGGCATAGTGCCTTTTATGCGAAGCTCATGTACGTTATAAAAAAAATGAGTGAGCTACACAGAAAAGATGAAATCATAAAAGCTTCCTTTCTCTCTACGATTGGAAAGTTGGAAAAAAACCATTCTCACTCTCCAAAGAAAGGGTGCCTCCATTGCACTGGCAGAGAGGCGACTGAGTGCATATCGTGTGGGTTTTGCTGTGCTGTTTACTGATGCTCCATCATACTGCACAGATGAACTCAAGGACGCCCAAGCAGTTCTCTCCGGTCTTATTCCTTCCTTGGAGAGGTCGTACGCAAAACTGGCCCAAGGGAGTCCCCAGAGAACCCTGCTGGAGAGAAGGATGAGCTCAATGCTAGATGCGATCAGGGCGATCGACGAGCTTATCGGAGAGCACACTCTGTAAAATATCCGCATAATCCATTTCGAGTGCTGTTTCATCGATAGTAAGACACCGGCCTTCCTGTATAATCCACCGTCCCCCCAGCATGACGTGCTTGATCATGGATGGGCGGGTATGGATCAAGGTGTTATAGGCGACATTGGAGAATCCCGGGGTTTCGATAAGTGGAGATAGAGCGAGACTGTCTTCCACGAAGAGTAGGTCAGCGGGGGCTCCTACTGCTATCGTTCCCTGATACCCTGAGGCAGAGGCAATTGGAGCTGCGGCCTTGGTAGCCATGCCCCAAACATGGGATGCCCCGAAATGTTCGCTTCTGGTGCTCTGCTTCAATTCAGCATACGTAGTACGCATCACTTCCCAGATATCATGGGTAAGGAAATCGGTACCCAATGTGATATGAGCACCTCTTTCCAAAAGGTCAACGAGGTTCATGGAACGTGCTCCAGAGATAAGATTGGAAACCGGGCAGTGAACGATTGTTGCTTTGCTTGAAGCGAGCATTGCACGGTCCCTCTCGGAAGTCTCAACACAATGGAACAGAATAGTACTCTTGCCCAACAGAGCCTTTTTTTTCCAGTAATTCCACGGTAGATATGCCAAATTTCCTGAGTACTTCTTCTCTCCTGAAGCGGGTCTCCAAGCAGTGGGTCATGAGAGGCCAAGAGGTTTTCTCTACTCTATGTATTGCTTCCAGCAGGCCTTTCTCATCCAGGTCCTCTTCTTCTGGTAGATGGGTACCGCGTTGTAGATGCTTGCAGGTAAGTTCATGGTTGGGCGTTTCGTCATACCAGTCAACCAATGCCTTGATACCAATTTTTTCAGCACACGCTTCCAGGATTCCACTGCTCTCATCGGCTTGTCCAGTCTCTACGATAAAACCGACACCTGATTTTACATATTGCAGATAGGCATACAGAACCAGTGTTTCAAATGCAGGTGTTCCTACACTGTTGTCGAGATATTCAAATAGGTATGTTTGCAGTCGTCCTTGTTCTGTCTCGTTACCCCAATTATGTAGGCTCATATCGCTGAAGAGGCCCCTGAGCAATGTGTCAGGAGTATGCACATGGCAATCAGCGAGGGTGGGGTAGATCAGGTAGCCTGAGCAGTCGACAATCTCTTCTTCATGCTCCGCCTGCAAGGAAGGTTGCATGTCTGTGATAACATTGTTCTGAATCCTGATATCCTGGTAGTGCAATGAGAAATCAGGGCCTAAGAATCGAGTATGTTTGAGAATCATGAACAAACCATACCATGAGCCTTTATTGCTTCCAAGTGAAAGATGACGCTTTTAGCATGGATTTCCATACAAAGTGTCCAATTATGATAGAGAGCCCCCTAGGGAGCTCTCTCAATTAGTAATAATCAGCCTTGTCTCCTGATCGGCATCCAGACTTCGAATGCTTGGTCAGAAGGGTCTTCTGAGAGGTACAACTCAACATCAACCCCTTTTGCCAGTTCGTATCCACTGGTTGGCAACCAATCAGTCATAATACGTCGCTCAACATCCTGGATTACGTTAGGCATTTTCCCCCGACCAGAATATTGCCCAAAGCGCTGCATCCACTTCCTGGGTTTCCATCCCTTCAAGGGTAGTACCCTCATCCAGTTCAATCCCTATGGTATAGAGCCAATAGTCTTTCTCATCGGTGTTGGTACAGAGTCCGAAGAGTCCATGCCCTGGCTTCAAGAGTGAACACAGCTTGGGGATGGTTCCATCCATGGTCTTCTCACCCCAGAACTGCGGTATTGTTTTCATGTTCTCTTCCATGTCTTTGACAAGCTTGAGAGAAACCCCCCCCGTTACGCGAAATGCGTCCTTCCGTTCAATTCGATACTCCATTTCCTGGTCTCCTTTGATGGTCAGGCTGAAGCTGATTCTTGGAAAAGCTCTCAAGGCTGCACCTTCCTTCTTCGCTTCAGATGGGTTCACTCCATGGAGTGTCTGAACGCCCGGGTGAAGGAGGTAGGGGAGTCATATCCATAGCGTAGTGAAACATCCAAGACTTTTTTTTCCCCTTGCTGGAGTGCAAGGGCTGCCTTGGTCAGTTTCCTTCTACGGATGTACTCTCCCAGGGGAACTCCTGCTATATAGGTGAACATCCTCTGGAAGTGGTAGGTTGAACAGTTTGCCAACCGAGCCGCTTTCTCATAAGAAATTTCACCATCCAGATGTTCTTCCACATAGTTAAGTGCTTCGTTCAATCGCTCAATCCATTGCATTCTCTGACCTCGAGTCTAAGTATGGAGTAGGGACACAACTGTATCCTCTCTATTGATGCACAATCCTGCGAGGTTTGCAAGAATGTGAAAAGATACTATTGATATCAAATTACATGGGTATTTTAATACCAATATAGTACTTTTTTCTTGATTTCTCACCATGAGCTAGTAATATTATTCCATGAGACTGAACCATCACCGTGGTAAGGACGCCCTTGCACTCGGCCTAATTCTCCTCTTTTTTTTGTATTCAACTCCTTGTCTGCTCTGGATATGTCAGGGGAGTTTGCTGTAACCTATCAAGAGTATTTCGATACCACGATTTATGATGCATCTTATTTCCACATACAATCAACCGACTATCCTGTCGCTTGTAGAGTAGGAACCTTGTGCGTTACACGTACTGGTACCAATTATGAGATGTATGGGTTGCGTCTTGCCAGATCGGGACATTGGAGCAATGGGACTGAGTACTTCTTGGACAGCTCGAAGAGAATCAATAACCAAAAAAAAATTTGGAGCCCAACTTGTTGCAAGGATTACTTGTGGAAACAAGGCCCCACAAGTGCGTGTAATCAACTGGTCGAGTGGGCAGGATCCACTTGTATATTTGAATCATCTTTTGGAGCCTACCGATTTCCCAATCATAGTGGACTTCTACCTTGGTATGCGCAATATCAACAATGCCCAGCAAGCACTGGGTGCCAGGCTGCAATTTCAGGGAGTGGGAGGACAGAACCTTGGGGATTTCAGGATTGTTAGCAGAAGGAAGAATCCAGATAATTCGTGGGAATACTTTGATGAGTTTCTTCCGAATACAGCTGTCACACCGGAGCAACCATTCTATACCATCAATTACAATGATAAATCTGAGTACTACATCAATGGAATAGCAGAAAATCAACAGATCGTTGCCAATCTGAGCATTGAAGAGATTCTTCCAGAGGGTCGGTTTGACTTACATGATGCCATCGAAAACAATAGCCCAGTTCAAATCGGTCAAGCACGCGTCATAATCAGCGGATCAGGTGACAGTGATGACTATGGAGTATATCTGAAATTTCTCGACGGCAATGGAAGCACTGACAACTCATTTTTTTTACTAGAACATGAAGATGTTGGCTCACGTATTCCCTTCAGCCTCTATCTTGGAGAGCAAAGCGTACGCAATAATGAAAATATTGAGTGGGGCGATCTTCAGTTTGGTGATCAGAACATCAAAACATTATCGGTTGGGAATATTCTTTTGTCTGATGTTGAGGATAAGGTCGCAGGATTCTATAGTGATACTATCACTGTTCAAATAACACCTATGGATACCAATCTTCTTGTTCAATAATATTTCGAATATCATCTAGTTTCCTCACTTATAGAGACTTATTGGATAAGGACTGTCAAATCATCAACGTATTGGTGTATTACACTAAATTCTTGTAATTTGGCATTAATTGCTTATAGGTAACGTGGATCTTGTAGTTCGATGCACAATCCTGCGAGGTTTGCAAGATTTTCTCAGGGTAGAGAAATCTGCCCGGTTGATATTGAGAAATCTGCCCGGTTGATATTGA